>Ga0335075_10000762_pt1 | contig 54596 bp, 40 predicted proteins | sample Lox_Sample_24_FD_206723 | JGI IMG/M metagenome (GOLD analysis project Ga0335075, IMG submission 206723) | Soil microbial communities from Loxahatchee National Wildlife Refuge, Florida, United States - Lox_Sample_2.4 | ecosystem: Environmental > Terrestrial > Soil > Wetlands | place: USA... | reverse complement strand
AGCGCCAGGTCGATGTCGGCATCGACATCGTCAGCGATGGCGAGATGAGCAAGATCAGCTATGCGACCTACGTGTCGGAGCGGCTCTCCGGCTTCGGCGGCGATACGCCACGGGAGCCCGGACAGGATCTGGTGGAGTTTCCCGGCCTGCTGAAGAAGCTCGCCGAGAGAGGGGCGACGGCGAAGTACCGCCGGCCGCGCTGTGTGGGGCCGGTGCAGGTGAAGGACTCGCGCCCGCTCGCCGCCGACCTCGAGAACCTCGAGGCGGCGGCAAGCGCCGCGTCACCGCTCGAAGCGTTCATGAACGCCGCCTCGCCGGGCGTCGTCGCCTTGTTTCAACCCAATGATTACTACCCGTCGCTGGACGAGTACCTCGAGGCACTGGCCGAGGCCCTTCGGACCGAGTACGAAGCGATCGTGGCGGCCGGCTTTCTGCTGCAGATCGATGCGCCCGACCTCGGCATGGGGCGCCATACCCTCTACCGCGACCGCTCCGAGGAGGAATTCGTGGTCCTTGCGGCGAGGCACATCGAGGTGCTCAATCATTCGCTGCGGAACATCCCGGCGGACCGCGTCCGCATGCACGTCTGCTGGGGAAATTATGAGGGGCCCCATCACCACGACATCCCGCTCGCGCGGCTGCTTCCCGTGGTGCTGCGGGCAAAGCCGCAGGCGCTGCTCTTCGAGGCCGCCAATCCGCGCCATGCCCATGAATGGGCCGTCTTCAGGGACGTGAAGCTTCCCGAGGACAAGATCCTGATCCCGGGCGTCATCAGCTCGACCACCAACTACATCGAGCACCCGCTGCTGGTCGCGGAGCGGCTCGAGCGGCTGGCCCTGCTCGTGGGCCGGGAACGTGTCATCGGCGGCAGCGACTGCGGCTATGGGACCTTCGCGGGCTTCGGGCCGGTGGAGCCGGACATCGCCTACTTGAAGCTCGGCGCCCTGGTCGAGGGCGCGCGGATCGCGAGCGGGAGGCTCTGGCGCCGCGGCTAGCACAAAGGTCGCCGCGGATGGTAATTTTGCGGTACTTCCCTGTGCTTCGACCAACGGAGAACCCGCATGAAACTCTTCTATTCGCCCGGCGCGTGCTCGCTATCGCCGCACATCGTCGCCCAGGAGGCAGGCATCGAGCTCGGCCTGCAGAAGGTGGACCTGAAGACGAAGACCATGGCGACCGAGGGAGACTTCTTCGCCATCAACCCCAAGGGCTATGTCCCGGCGCTGCAGCTGGACAACGGTGAGGTCCTCACCGAGGGACCGGTCATCGTCCAGTATCTGGCCGACCAGAAGCCGGAGAAGGGGCTGGCGCCGCCCGCCGGTACCATGGCGCGCTATCACCTGCAGGAGTGGCTCGGCTTCATCAACTCGGAGCTGCACAAGAGCTATTCGCCGCTCTTCAGGCCGGACACGCCGGCGGAAACCCGCGCTGACCGCCAGGCCTATCTCAGCAAGCGTTACGGCGTGGTGGAGAAGCAGCTTGCGGGCCGCTCCTACCTGCTGGGAGATCACTTCACGGCGGCGGACGCCTATCTCTTCACGGTCACCAACTGGGCTGGCACCGTGAAGTTCGATCTCTCCCCGTTCCCCAATATCCGCGCCTTCCAGGAGCGTGTCGCAGCGCGTCCGGCGGTGAAGGCGGCGATGAAAGCCGAAGGGCTGCTCAAGTAGACCGGGCATGCGCCGAGGCGCCGCAGCGAATCCGCGCGCCGTCCTCGGCGCAATCCTCTTTGCCGCCATCAGTGGGTGCGTGACCCGGCAGGTCGCGCCGCCCGCGCCGGGGCCGGCGCCTTCCGCGCGCTTCGTGCCTTCGCCGCTGGTCGGACAGCCGTACGACGTCGCTGCGAAGCAATCTCATCTCGTCGTGCTCGTCTATCGCGCCGGTCCTCTGGCGTCATTCGGCCACAATCACGTCATCGACTGCCACTGCGTCACCGGAACTCTCTATCTGCCGCGCGATCCCCTGCGGACCGGCTTCGACCTGCGCATTGCGGTCAGCCGGCTGACGGTCGACGACCCCGCCTTGCGCGCGGCCGAGCACAGTCCGGACTTCCCGCCGGACGTTCCGCAATCCGCGCGGCAGGGGACTCGTCACAACATGCTCGGCGCCGCTCTCTTGAATGCGGCGAAGTATCCAGACATCGCACTGCGATCGGCGGGACTGCGACCCTCGCCCGCCGGAAAGCCCGGCGACACTGCCGTACAGGTTCTGGTGGGGGTCGAAGGCGGGTGGCATTCGGTCACCGTGCCGATGCACTACGAGATCCGCAATGACGAAGTCGAGGTGACGGGAGAATTTCCCCTGAGGCAGACCGACCTCGGCCTCACGCCGTTCAGCGCGCTGGGCGGAGCACTGCAGGTGAGGGACGGCATGAAGGTCTCGCTCAGGCTCGTCGCGAAGCGCGCGGCTGAGCGCGGCCGACGTTGATTTTGCCGTGCCAGGCTTTACCATCTGGATGCCGCAGGGGCGGCCGTGAGCCGCGGAGACTGTCTTGAAATACCGCAAGTTTGGCCGGATCGGATGGGATGTGTCGGAGATCAGCTTCGGCGCCTGGGCGGTGGGCGGGGAGTGGGGCGCGGTCGATGACGGGGAATCCATCGCCGCCCTGAAGCGGGCGCTGGAGCTGGGAATCAACTTCTTCGACACGGCCGATGTATACGGCGACGGCCGTTCGGAACGGCTCTTCGCGCGGCTTCGCCGGGAGACGAAGACACCCTTTCACGTTGGCACCAAGGCGGGGCGCCGGCTGAACCCCCATGTGGCCGACGGCTACAACAGGCAGAATCTCACGGCGTTCATCGACCGCTCGCTGCAAAATCTCGGCGTCGATTCTCTGGAGCTCGTGCAGCTGCACTGCCCGCCGACGGACACGTATTATTGTCCGGACACTTTCGCGGCCATGGACGACCTGGTGAAGGCCGGCAAGATCCAGCACTACGGCGTCAGCGTGGAGAGAGTGGAGGAGGGGCTGAAGGCGATGGAGTTCCCCAACGTGGAGTCCATCCAGATCATCTTCAACATGTTTCGCCAGCGTCCGGCGGAGCGCTTTCTCGCAGAGGCCGGACGCCGCGGCGTCGCAACCATCATTCGCGTACCTCTGGCATCCGGAATGCTGACCGGGAAGCTGACCGCGGAATCGACGTTCGCACGCGACGATCATCGTAATTTCAACCGTCATGGCGAGGCCTTCGACGTCGGCGAAACGTTCGCCGGGGTTCCCTACGATCTCGGGCTGAAAGCGGTCGAGGAGCTGAAGCCGCTCGTGCCCGCGGGCGCCACGCTGGCACAACTGGCCCTGCGCTGGATCCTCATGTCCGACGGGGTCTCGACCATCATCCCCGGCGGCAAGAATCCCCGGCAGGTGGAGGACAATGCCGGCGCGAGCGCGTTGCCTTCCCTGACCGGGCAGCAGATGAAATCCGCGCGCGCCATCTATGACCGCTATATCCGGCCGAGCGTACACCAACGGTGGTAGCCAGCCCCTCAGCCGCAGCGCCCGCAACCGCCCATTTCCGCAGAGCGCACCTGCGCGATGCGATCCTGGTCGCCGTCGTCACCCTGGCGACCTGGGTGGTCTGCGGTCTATTCAATGTCACCGAGATGTTGCGGCGACTGAACGCGCCGTATGAGCGTTATCAGCTCGACGAGCTGCCCACGGTGCTGCTGGTTCTGGGTCTCGGCCTGACCTGGTTCGCGACCCGCCGCTATCGGGAGGCCCGGCAGGAGATCGTCCGCAGGAAATCGGCGGAGGCGCAACTCGCGGCGGCGCTGGCGGACAATCGCCGCCTGGCGCAGCAGTACGTGGAGCTGCAGGAGGCGGAGCGCAAGGTGCTGGCGCGGGAGCTGCACGATGAGCTCGGGCAGTATCTCAATGTCATCAAGCTCGACGCCGTGGGAATTCGCGATGACGGCCAGGCGTCGCAGACTGCGACCCACCGCAGGGCGGGCACCATCGTCGAGAACTGCAATCACATCCACGGCGCCCTCGCGACGCTCATCCGTGAGCTGCGGCCGACGGGGCTGGACGAGCTGGGACTGGCGGCTGCGTTGGAGCACTGCGTCGAGACGTGGCGTCCCCGGCTGCCCGGCGTATCGCTGCGGCTGGACATTGCTGGAGACTTCGGAGCGCTGCCGGAGAGCATCACCGTCACGCTGTACCGGCTCGTTCAGGAGGCACTGACCAACGTTGCGAAGCATGCCGCCGCACGTAACGTGGATGTTCGCCTCCGGCGCGCCGGCGCGCGCGGCGCGCGCGGCGCGGATGATGACAGGATCGAGGTTGCCGTTTCGGACGATGGCGCCGGTACCTCATCCGGAATGCCCACCCGAGGGCTGGGGCTGATCGGCATGCGCGAGCGCGTGCGGGCGCTGCAAGGCACGCTCGCGTTCAAGAGCTCGCCGGGGCAGGGTTTCGAGCTCACGGCGCGGATTCCCGTGCCGCCGGACACGGGGCAGGCCTCATGACCGGCCCGACCAGGGTGCTGCTCGTCGACGATCATGCGGTCGTGCGTGAGGGCTATCGGCGCCTTCTCGAGGATGAGCCGAGCATCCATGTCGTCGGCGAGGCGAGCAATGCCGCTCAGGCTTGCGAGCAGGCCCGCTCGATCGGTCCCGACGTGGTCGTGATGGACATCGCTCTCCCTGGCGTCAGCGGGATAGAGGCGACACGCCGCATGCTCAGGGAACAGCCGGGCCTGCGCGTCGTAATGTTCAGCATGTACGACGATGCAATATATGCACGGCGGGCGCTCGAAGCGGGCGCCCTGGGGTACCTCAGCAAGGCGTGCGCTCCGGAAGTCCTGGTGCGGGCGATCTACGCGGTCTCGCGCGGCGAGCGCTACGTGAGTCCCGATGTCGCGGCCAACATGGCGCAGTCGGCGGCTACGCCCGGGAAGTCGGAGATCGAAGCGCTGACGCCGCGCGAGTTCGAGATCCTGCGCCTGCTGGTGCAGGGCGAGACCGTGAGGAGCATCAGCGAAAAGCTGACGCTCTCCGAGAAGACCGTCGCCAACCATCAATCGGCCATCCGCGAGAAGCTGGGAGCACGGAACAGCGCACAGCTCGCACGGCTCGCCTCACAGCTCGATCTCAGCGTCTGACCCGGGCAGCGCGTGACGGCGGCTTGGCGCATAATGACCCGGGGGTGAAAAATGGCAGGTCCGGCGAAGCTCAGGCGGGATGCGGGGGTCATCGGTCTTCTCTACGCCAGTCTCGGCAGCATCATCGGCTCGGGGTGGCTCTTCGGAGCGCTGCATGCCGCGGTGCAGGCGGGACCGTGGAGCGTGCTTTCCTGGGTGATCGGCGCGGTCGCCATCCTCTTCCTCGCCTTCGTATTCGCCGAGCTGTCGACCATGTTCCCGAACTCGGGGGCGCTGGTGCACATGACCCACGTCAGCCACGGCGACCTGGTCGGCAAGATCTGGAGCTGGATCCTCTTTCTCGCGTTCGTGTCCGTGCCTCCGGTGGAGGTGAGCGCGGTGCTGACGTATTCCAATAACTACATTCCCGGCCTGATCCAGCCGCACAGCGGGCTGATGACCGGCGTCGGCATGATCTGCGCGGCGCTGCTGCTTGCCGTGGTGGTGGCGCTGAACTTCATGGCGGTGCGCTGGGTCCTGGCCATCAACAGCGCGGCGACCTGGTGGAAGCTGATCATTCCCATCGCGACCATAGGCATCCTCCTCGCCTACTCGTTTCATCCCGGCAATCTGACGCTGCACGTCAACAGCACGCCCAAGAGCGGCATGTTCACCGCCGTGGCCACGGCGGGGATCGTGTTCAGCTTCCTGGGCTTCCAGCAAGCCATCGCGCTCGCGGGGGAGACGCAGAACCCCAACCGCAACGTGCCTATCGCGGTCATCAGCTCCGTGATCATAGGCATGCTCATTTACGTCGGCCTGCAGATAGCGTTCATCACGGCGCTCAATCCCAACGACATCAGCAACGGCTGGGAGCATCTGCACTTCACGGGCATGTTCGGTCCCCTGGCGGCGATCGCGGTCGGGGTAGGCGCCGTCTGGTGGGCCGTCGTGCTCTACGTGGATGCCATCATCTCGCCGCTCGGAACCGCGTTCATTTATATCACCGGCAGCCCGCGCATCATCATGGCCGCCGGCGAGATGGGCAATGCGCCGCGACACATGGTCCAGCTCAACCGCCACGGGGTGCCCTGGGCGGGATTGATCGTCACCTACATCGTCGGAGTGGTGTTTTTCTTTCCCTTCCCCTCGTGGCAGAAGCTCGTCTCGGCCGTGTCCCTCATCACGGTGCTCTCCTACAGCATCGGTCCGGTGATCCTGCTGCACCTGCGCAGGACCCTGCCGGGCGCGCAGCGCCCGTTCCGGCTGCGCGCGGCCGGCGTCATCGCTCCGATCGCATTCATCGCCTCGAACTGGATCATCTACTGGACCGGTTACGCGGTGACCGAGTGGATGTTCGGCGCGGTGTTCGCCTACATCGTGGCTTACCTGGCGTGGTACTTCGCTGCGCGCCGCCCGCCCAAGGAGCTCGGCTGGCGGCACGGCTGGTGGGTGATCCCCTATCTCGCCGGCATGTGGGCGGTGAGCTACTTCGGCCCCGGCGGCGTCATGGGCGGGCGGGGTGAGATCGGCTTCTTCACCGGCATGTGGATCATCGCCGGATTCAGTCTCGTCGTCCTCTGGTTCGCGCTGGCCGCCGGCCAGGGCTCGCAGACCGTCCAGGAGTGCGCCGATCGCGTGAAGACGCTCGGGTCCTGCGGCGTCGAGTCACGCTGATGGCCGCTTCCCCGCTCCTGGTACTCGTTCTCGACGACAACCCCCACGACCGGCAGCTGACCCTGCGGGAGCTTCGCAAGGAATTTCCGGACGTGGAGGCGATGGAGCCGATCGATGACAAGGAGTTTCGCGAGGCGCTTGCAAACAAGCCGTTCGACATCGTCGTCACCGACTTCAATCTCATGTGGTCGAACGGCGTGAACATCGTGCGCGCAGTCAAGGAGGCGCGCCCGCATTGCCCCGTGATCATGTTCACTGCGACGGGCACGCAGGAGGTCGCAGTGGAGGCCATGAAGGCCGGCCTCGACGATTACGTGATCAAGAGCCCGAAGCACTACATGCGTCTGGCGGTGGCCGTCAGGTCCTGTCTCGATCGCGCCGAGATCCGCTTGCGGGCGCTGCGGTCGGAGACGCGGCTGCACACTCTTCTCGAGCGGCTGGACGTGGGCGTGCTGCGCCTGACAGTGGAGGGCGATGTCGTCGATGCCAATCGGGCCTGCAAGGGGCTGCTCGAGCGCTTCGAGGGGCAGGGCGACGAGGCCGGCAACGCGCTGCTCGGAGTCATCCGGCATGAGCTGCCGCGATTGACGAAGTGCAACGAGCCCGCGGAGCGCGAGGTCGAGCTGCATGCCAGTGACGGGGAATCGGTCTGCGTTTACCTTTCGCTGCTTCGTGTGCGGGTCAACGGCCACGATGCCATCGATGTCCTGGTGGAGGATGTGACCAAGATGCGGCGCTCCACGGAGCGCAACGCAGAGCTCGAGCAGGCCAATCGGGCGCTCGAGTCCTTCGCCTACACCGTCACGCATGATCTGAGAGCGCCGCTGAGAAATCTCCAGGGCTACGTCCGGGCGCTCGTGGAGGACTGCTCGCAGAGGCTCGAGGAAGACGGCCGCGGCTACATCCGCTCCATCGAGGAGATCGCCGTCAAAATGGACGCGATGATCGCTGACGTCCTGGAGTTCAGCCGCCTTGCGAGAACCGAGCTCCCGACACGCAGGCTCGAGCTGCGGCCGGCGGTGGATGAAGCGCTGGCCCTGCTGAAGAGCATGATCGAGGCGCGGACGGCCCAGCTCGAGCTGACGATCACGCCCGAGGTGACCGTCATGGCCCACCAGCAGACGCTCGTTCAGGTGCTCACCAATCTGCTCTCCAATGCGCTCAAGTTCGTGGCGGAGGGCACGCCGCCGCGGGTGCGCATCCGGACGGAGCGGCGCAATTCCGGTCGAGTGCGCCTCTGGGTCGAAGACAATGGCATCGGCATCGACCCCGCGCAGCACGCGAGGATTTTCGAGGTTTTTCAGCGCCTGCACGGCGAGGAGAAGTACCCGGGAACGGGCATAGGACTTGCGCTGGTGAAAAAAGGGGTCGAGAGGATGGGCGGACAGGCCGGCGTCGATTCCGCGCCCGGACAGGGAAGCCGCTTCTGGATCGAGCTGCGGGCTGCCGGATAGCTGCAAGCCGCCCCTGCCTCAGCTAGACTGCCACCCTAGAACGGACGGTCGCCAAGAACCGCCGCGGCAGCGCTTGGTCTTTCGGGGGAATTGAACGGTCGTGCCAGATTGAGGCGGGCGAGCCATCGCCCGAGAGGCGCGTGTTTTGTCCCAGCCAAATCCCATCGATCGCGCTCGCGTATTGCGTGCGCTGCGGCTACTGCTCATCGACGACAATCCTCATGACCGCGACCTGGCCACGCGCGCGCTGGGCCAGCACTTCAGCTCGGTCGACATCACCGTCGCGCGGGACGCGCAGGAGTTTGAACACGCCCTCGCGGAGGGCGGGTTCGATGCGGCCATCATCGATCAGGAGCTGAAGTGGACCACCGGACTTGAAGCGCTGGGCAGGATCAAGAGCTTGCGGCCGCAGTGCCCGGTCCTGATGTTCACCGGCTCCGGCAGTACCGAAATCGCCGTCGAGGCGATGAAGGCGGGACTGGACGACTACATCACGAAGACACCCAAGCACTATGCACGGCTGCCGTACGCTCTCGAGGCCTCTCTCGAGCGCGCGCGGGCGAAGGAGGCGCTGCGCCTTGCCGACCAGCGCAAGGACGCGTTTCTCGCGACCCTGGCCCATGAACTGCGCAATCCGCTGACGCCGATCCGCTACGCAACGCGGTTGCTCGAGCCCGGCGTGCCGCCGCAGATGGCGAACGACGCGCGGCGGATGATCGACCGGCAGCTGGCGCAGATGGCGCGTCTGCTGGACGATCTTCTCGATGCCTCCCGCGTTACGCGCGGTGTGCTCGAGATCCGCCTCGAGCAGCTCGATCTGCGCCATATCCTCGACAGCGCCGCCGCATCGGCGAAACCCCTGGCTGACGCCGCGCAGCAGGAACTGGCCGTCAGCCTGCCCGCCGAACCGCTTTCCGTGAGCGGTGATCCCGTGCGCCTCGCACAGATTTTCGGCAACCTGATTCACAACGCGACCAAGTACACGCCCGCCGGCGGGCGCATCGCAGTGACCGCATCCTACGAGGGGGAGGATGTGATCGTCAGCGTGAAGGACAACGGCGTTGGCATCGCGCCGGATGCGCTCGGGACGATCTTCGAGCTCTTCGTCCAGCTGGAAGCTCCGGGTACGCGCTCTGCCGGCGGACTCGGCATCGGCCTGTCGCTGGCGAGAGACCTGGTGAGACTGCATGGAGGAAGTATCGAGGCCTCCAGCGCCGGCACGGGACTCGGCAGCGAGTTCGTCGTCCGTCTGCCGCGCGCGCGTGAGGTGCCGGCCCTCACGGAGCCCGTTGCCGCGCCCGAGAAGGTCACGGCGCTAGGCGCGTCCGGCGTCAGCGTTCTCATCGTGGATGACAACGTCGATGCCGCCACTTCGCTGTCGTATGTGCTGGCGCTCGCGGGATATCACACGGCCATCGCCCATGACGGCAAGAGCGCCCTCGAGGCCGCCGAGGCGCTGCGGCCCTCGATCGTGCTCCTCGACATCGGCCTGCCCGGAATGTCGGGACTCGATGTCGCGAGACGGCTTCGCGCCGTCCCCTGGGGGCAGAGCCTGCGGCTGATCGCCGTCACCGGCTGGGGACACGAGACCGACCGGGCGAAGAGCCTCGAGGCCGGCTTCGACGCGCACCTGACCAAGCCCATCGATCCGGGCATGCTGCTGCAGCACATTGCGCAGGCGGCCCGCACCGTGGCGTAGCGGGTAGCCCGTTGAGTCGCAAGGTTCACCGCGCCGACTTTCGGGTCGCCTCCGGCGAGCACGTCAAGCTGTCCGAATGGCCGACGCGGGTGAAGCCGCTCTATCGGTCGAAGAAGCACTACCAATCGCTGCTGCAGAAACACACCGGCAAGCTGCAGGAGTTGCAGGACCTGCTCTACGCCAGCGACCGCCACGCGCTGCTCCTCATCTTCCAGGCGATGGACACGGCCGGCAAGGACGGCGCCATCAAGCACGTCATGAGCGGAGTGAATCCCCAGGGCTGTCAGGTATTCAGCTTCCGCGACCCGAGCCGCGAGGAGCTCGAGCACGACTTCCTCTGGCGCACGACACGCTGCCTGCCGGAGCGCGGCCGCATAGGCATCTTCAACCGCTCCTACTACGAAGAAGTGCTGGTCGTGCGGGTCCATCCTGCCATCCTTCAGGGCGAGCATCTGCCGCCGGAGGATGCCGACGACCCGCACCTCTGGCGCGAGCGCTATCGCTCGATCGTCGGCCTGGAGGACCACCTGCACCGTAACGGCACGCGGGTCGTCAAATTCTTCCTGCACCTGTCCCGGGAGGAGCAGCGCAGGCGGCTGCTGGCCCGGATCGACGATCGGCGCCGGAACTGGAAGTTCTCCATGAATGATCTGCACGAGCGCGGCTCGTGGGACCAGTACATGACGGCTTACGAGGAGCTTCTCGGCGAGACGAGCACCGAGCCGTCTCCGTGGTACGTCGTGCCCGCGGACGACAAGAAGAACGCCCGTCTCATCATCTCGACCATCATCCACGCGGTGCTGCGGGGGCTGGAGATGGAGTACCCGAAGACCGACGCGAAGCAGCGGCGCGTGCTCGAGCGTGCCCGGCGCATGCTGGTCGCCGACAAGGGGCGCCGCCGCGGTCACTGAGGCGTGTCGCGCCTGCCTCGATCATCACAGCTGCTTGCGAAATCCAATGGCGAAGCCATGCGGCAGGACGCTGAGGATGAGGGGCGTGCCGGGCCGGTGCAGGAAGTAGCCGGCGGCCGTGCCGAGGGCGAAGCCGGCCAGGACGTCGGTCTGCCAGTGCCCGCGGGTCTTCATGCGCGCCAGGCCGTCATAGAGGGGCAGCAGCTCCAGCGCATAGACCGCCGGATGATCCCGGCCGTACTCGAGCACGAAGGGCGTGACCAGCGAGCTCGTCGTCGTCACCTCGCCGCTCGGGAAGCTCTGCCCGTGGCCCGTGAACCACCGGTTGGGGTCGGAAGTCTGTGAGGGACACTCGCGCGAGAAGACGTATTTGAGAGCGGTGGCCGCCACGCCGCTGAAGACGCCGGCGTCCACCGATTGCCACAGGGTCTTCCCGAGGCGATCGTCGCCGCCTTCCCACAACGCGCCGACGCCCACGGCCGCCATCATGCCGTCGATGAGAGCGTTCTGATTGCTGCGGGCCCAGACGCCGGAGTTGTCGTAGCTCAGCCGATAGTCGATGCCGAGCGGACCGCCGCCCGCGAGCGCGGCAGTCGCGTGCGCGGCGAGAACGATGACGAGCAGCAGTAGGACTTTGTAGCGCAAAGTCAGACTTTACGACGCAAAGTACGGGCAAGGCAAGACTGTTGCGGCGACGGATCAGAGCCGGCGCGGCCGGGGACGGGCGGCGAGGGACCCGGGATTCAGCGGGCGATGAGGTGGCGCAGCCCCCGCGGGCGCGAATCGTCCGTTTCCGGCGAGGCGCCCGCATCGAGCAGCACCCGCTCCAGCACGCAGAGGTAGCTCAGGAAGCGCCTGCGCCCCTCCGCCGTGATGCGGCAGAGGGATTGCGGACGGGCTTCCACGGTCTTGGTGATCTCGATGAGCCTCGCTTCCTCGAGCACTTCCAGGTGGCGGGCCAGGTTGCCGTCCGTCAGGCCGCAAAGCTTCCTCAGCGTGGCAAACGGCAGCCCCTTGGGGTGAGCGAGGAGCGCGGTGAGGACACCGAGGCGCGCCCGCTCGTGCATGATGCGATCGAGGCCTTCGTATGCGAAGGGATGCGCCGCCCGCTGGCCCTTGGACTTCGCTCTGCTCATTGATCCCGCCGGTATCCGAATTGCAGTACACCGGCCACCATGAGATGGCCGACGCCGAATGGTATCCCCATCTCCCAGGGGGAAGCGAGAGCATCGGGTCCGAGCACGAGGCAGGCCATCCCGGTGGTGAGATACCAGACGCCGACCCAGAAGGTCGCGCGCGGCAGAAAGCGGCAGGAGGCGAACACTCCCAGGCTGAAGAGCATCTGCCAGAGGCCGGGCAGCATCCACAGGCTCTGCGGCGCGGCGCGCGCGATCGCTGCGGTCAGCAGGATGCCCGCGACGATGGCGGGCAGGAACTGCTCCAGGGCGGCGTGCAGCATCTGCATCGCGAGGGCCGAGTGAATACGGCGGGCGCGCGCGATCGTTTCGATGCCGATGAAGGTCAGCGCGGCGGCGGCGGCGGCGATCCACATGGCGAGGAAGCGCACCGGCGCGTGCTCGAGATCGACGGCCCGGTGGGTCTGCACCGAAGCGATCGCGATGGCGAGGATGCCGGTGCCCGCCAGGGTGAGCGGGCCGTAGCCGCGAAACTCGCTGTAGCGGGCCACGTGCCCGCGGATCGAGCGGATTTCCGACAGGGCTTCACGCACGTCCGGCATCGTGGCCACCTTTCAACTTCGCGCGATGAAGTATAGTACAGACCCCTCCGGCGCGAATACTACCGCTATGAAACGCCATGTTGCGATCCACCTGGCACTGGGCCTGAGCTTCGCGATTGCCGCGGCCGCCCCAAACGCTCCGGCGCGGAACTGGCCGATGTTCGGCGGCGACCTGCAGAGCAGCAGCGCGAATCCGCGGCCCACCGGCATCACCGCCGCCAACGTGCGCGAGCTCGAGCGCCGCCAGGTGCGGCTCGACGGACTCGTGGATGCAAGCGCCATCTATCTGCATGGCGCGACCGTCCATGGTGCCAGACATGACACCATCTTCGTTACCACGACCTATGGCAGGACCATCGCGCTCGATGCCGCGAGCGGCGATCTCCTGTGGACGTACTCTCCTGACAGCTACCGGAGCCTGGCGGGCACACGCCAGTTCACCAACTCGACTCCCGTTGCCGACCCTGACGGCCGGGCCATCTATGCCTCCTCGCCGGATGGCTACGTCGAAAAGCTGGCCGTCAGCGACGGAGGCGTTCTTTGGCGCACCGCCATCACCAGGCTGCCGCTGCGGGAGAAGATGGATTCGCCGCTGAAGCTCTTCCGCGGCCATGTCATCGCCGTGACGGGAGGTTACATCGGCGACCGGCCGCCGTATCAGGGCCATGTCGCCATCCTCGATGCTGTTTCCGGCAAGCTCGTTCGAGTATGGAATTCGCTGTGCAGCAATCGCGCCGTACTGATGCAGCCGAGCTCGTGTCCGCAAACCCAGTCGGCCATCTGGGGACGCGCCGGCGCGGTGATCGATCCCCGTGACGGCCGGATCTTCATCGCCACCGGCAATGGCGACTGGAACGGCAGGACCGACTGGGGTGATGCGGTCATCGAGCTCGATGCGGGGGCCGGGAAGATTCTGGGCAACTACACGCCCGCCGACACCGGCGAGCTCAATGACGAGGATCTCGACCTGGGCTCCACGTCGCCGGTGCTGCTGGGCGGTGATCTGATCGCTCAAGGAGGCAAGGATGGGAAGATCCGGCTGCTCAGCCGGCGCCGGATCGCCGGCACGGCGCCGCACGAGGGGCACGAGCTGCAGATCGTCCCCACGCCCAGCGGCACCGATCTATTCAGCCAGCCGGCGGTATGGCGCCATGACGGTGAGACCTGGATGTTCGCCGCCGACAACGGCGGCACCGCGGCCTGGCAGCTGCAGGGCGGCAAGCTGCGCGAGAAATGGCGGAACCACAGTGGCGGCACCAGCCCCTTCGAGGCCGGCGGGCTGCTCTTCGTCTACGGCCCCCGCGGCGGCGTTCGGGTTTACGAGGCGTCTTCCGGCAAGCGCATCACGACGCTCGCCTGCGGGCCAGGCCATTGGAACAGCCCCATCGTGGTGGACGGCAGGATCATCCTTCCCGAGGGCAATGCCAACAGCCGCGCCACGCACGGCGTGTTGGATATATGGTCCCTGCCGGGCGGAGCTTCCGGCTAGGGATAGCTCACCGCCGCCAGTGTCTTCCATTTGGCGGCGGCGTGCGGATAGGCCGTCAGGTACATTTGCGACGCGATGGTATCGAAGAGGGCATAGCGGTCGCCGTCTCTGGCGTACAGATCGAAGTGGCTGCGGCCGTTGCGGAAGGTGAAGTGCGCATGCGCCCCGAGCCCCGCCAAAACCGTGTCGAGACGGTGGGCCGCACCGTCGAGATAGAAGGTGTCCGCGGTACCGACATAGACGTGGATCTTGCCCGTCAGTCTGGGTCCTTGCCGGGGCCACGTGGTCTTCACGATCTGGGCGAGATCGTAGTGCGTACTCCAGTAAGCGACCACTTTCGGGTCTACGTCGCCCGTGGCGCGGTCGAACATGGGCTCCGGCCGGCCATCCTTGCCGCGTGGTGAGAAGACCCAGTCGAATGATCCCATCTGGCCGCCGTACGGGCCGAGCACGTCCTCCAGCCTGGAGAACTGCTCGAAGGACGCGATGACATTCCCCTGCATGCGCACGAGCGGGTAGGGCGTTCCGTCCGGCCGGCGGTAGACGTTGGCCCGCGGCGCGTACAGATTGACTCCCGTGAAGTCATGGAAGTCGCTCGAGTCAGGCGAGGTCGACCATGTTCCGCCGAACGTGCGCGGATAGTTGATCTGCAGCTGCAGGGTGGCCCAGCCGCCGGAGGAGTGACCCTGCAGGAAGCGGTCCCTGGCGTGAGGCAACATGCGGTAGTGGGACTCGAGCCAGGGGATGTATTCCTGCGTGAGGGCGCTGCCCCAGGGTCCATTGTTGACGGAATCGGCGAACTCATGGGTGCCGCTCGGCAGATGCTCATCGAGCATGACCCAGATCATCGGCGGCATCTGGCCGGCGGCCATGCGCTCGTAGAGGTGGATGCCGAAGAATCGGCAGCCGGGCAGATTGCCGCCAAAGCCGTGGGTCCAATAGACGGTCGGGTAGTAGCGCGCGGGAGCCTTGTCGTAGTCCGGCGGCAGCACCACCCAGGCGCGGATGAATGTTGGACGACCCCAGAACCGGGTGAGCGCGACGCTCTGCACGGCTGCGAGCCGCAGATGGGCGGCCGCCTGCCGATCCTCGGGCGTGAGGTTGAACCGCGTGCCCGGTGAGGCCCTCGCCGTGAGGGCGAGCTCCGGCTCCGCACCTTTACCCGGAGTCCAAACCTTCAGTGTTAGAACCGGGGTGATCAGATCGCCAGCCGTCAGACCGCTGTAGTTGTAGGTGTGATCGACATCGAGGACGGCCTGCACCTGGTAGTCGCCGGGCGCGAGATTGGAAAACGGCTCGGGATAGGCGAGGGCGTCGGTATCGATCTCGACCGCGGCGCCGGGCGCGAGATCATGGACTTCGCGGGCCGCGACCCAGGTGGCATCGGGGTGGAACTCGTCGATGGAGACCTGTTTGGCGCCGCTGCCCTGGCCGATGAAGACCAGCAGACGTCCGGAAACGGGCGTGTGGACGGCGGGTCCGGCCACGATGCGGAAGAAAAGCTGGTGCGCGGGCGGCGGCGGCACCTGCGCACAGGCGGCCAATGAGGCGAACAGCACCGTAAGCGCGGCAGCGCGAGTCGTACGCGTCATCATGGACCCCATCCCCCCGATGCGGATCTGTTGTCAGGGTGCCATGATACGCGATCGAAGCCGACCGCAGAGGACGTCGATGTCCAAGTCCATTCCAACGGTCTCGAGACGGGCGCTGGTGGGCTCGGCGCTGCTGCTCGGCGGCGCCCGTGCGCCGCTCGCCCGGGCCCGCGACGACACCTCGCTCTGGGACATCTATCGCGTGACGCTCAGGCGTGCCAAATACATCGACCTGACGCATGCCATGGCGCCCGGTGGGCCGATCGGGGAGGGCTTTGCCGACTTCAAAGTCGGGCCTGCGCGCGCCGGCGTGTCCATCCCCGGAGTGATACGCGAAGGGCAGCCTTTCGACTATGCGAAACTCGGGGTGGCCATCACCGCTTACGACCTGCCGATGGATCACATCGGTACTCAGTTCGGGCCGCCGGCGCACATGAACGACCATGGGGCGACCATCAGTGACATTCCGCCCACGGTAACCCTGCGTCCGTTGGCCGTCGTCAACATAGCCCCCAAGGTTGCCGTCGATCCCGGTTATCAGGCCTCGTTGGCCGACGTGAAGGACTGGGAACGCCGCCACGGACCGATCCCCGCCGGGTCGGTGGTCATGATCCGCTCCGACTGGTCGAAGAAGTGGCACGAGCCGCACCGCTTCACCCGCCAGCCGTTCCCCGGGGTGAGGCTGGCGGCGCTCGAGTATCTGCACCTGCGGCGGCGCATCCTGATGCACGGGCACGAGCCGCTGGACACCGACAATACCGCGCCGCGGTTCGTCGGCGAGACGTGGCTGCTGAAGCACAATTTCGCGCAGGCGGAAGGCGTCGCCAACCTCGATCAGGTGCCCGAGGCCGGTGCCCTCATCGCCATTGGATTCGCCAAGTTCGAGGGCGGCACCGGCGGGTTCGCCCGCTACATCGCCATCGCGCCGCCGGAGTGGCCGCATGGCTCCACGATCGAGGAAGCGCCCGGAGCGCCGTTGCCGACGCACGCGCGCGCCCTGCGGCGCGGCCCCGATGGTGTACTGAAGTAGACAAGAGGCGGTGTAGTAGGGGCCGTCCGTGAGCTGTACGTCACGGACGGCCCTCTTATTGCGGCAAGCCCCCTCGAATCGTCCCGACCAAGACCCCTGCGTTTGGCGGCGCTGGCTCTCGTGCAGTCACCGTGCGAGTGACTACCGGTGCGGCGCGCATCCTGCCCGAGTACGGCCCTCGCAGATGCGAGCGGCGTCACGGGATGAGGCCGTGAGATCAAATGATTATTACGAGCAGGTGACGTGAGCGTGAGCGCTGGCGGAGTGTCTGCGCACCGGATCGTGGGCTATGATGAGTTGCGTCCCCTCTGAGCGCTGAAGATGGCCATCGTCGGAATCGATCACGTGCAGCTGGCGATGCCGCTGGGTGAAGAGACCCGGGCGCGCGCTTTCTATTGCGGTGTGCTGGAGCTTCCCGAAAGAACGAAACCGGCGGAGCTCGCCGCGCGCGGCGGCTGCTGGTTCGAAAGCGATTCGGTGAAGATTCACCTCGGCGTCGAGCAGGACTTCCGCGCTTCCGCCAAGGCTCACCCGGGACTCGTCGTGGACGATCTCGATTCCCTGCTGACCCGCTGCCGCGAGAAGGGATTTCACGCGACGGAACCCGAGTTGCTCGAGGCGACCCGGCGCGCATTCGTCAAGGATCCCTTTGGTAACCGCCTCGAGCTGATGGAGCGAGTCTAGTGGAGCACACCCGAATTTCGCGCCGCACGGTCCTCGCCGGCATGGCTTCCTGGGGCGTCAGCACGCCGCTGCTGGCCCGCGCCATCCGGCCGGGCGAGGTGCCGGTGGTTCTGACGACGGCGCGCGGCACGATCGAAGTTGCCGTCGATGTGAGGCACGCGCCGATCTCGGCGGGCGACTTCCTGAAGTATGTGGATCGCAGGCTGTTCGATGGCGCTGCGTTCTATCGCACCGTGCGGCCGGAAAATGATTTCAACCCGGTGCAGATCGACGTCATCCAGGGCGGCCTGACCGACGAGAAGAGATTCCTGCCGCCGATCCCGCACGAGCCAACCAGCAAAACCGGACTTCATCACCGCAACGGGACGATCTCGATCGCGCGCGATGCCCCGGGTACGGGCTCCGCCGGCGCCTTCTTCATCTGCATCGGCCCTCAGCCCCAGCTCGACTTCGGGGGGAAGCGTAATCCCGACGGCCAGGGCTTCGCGGCATTTGGTCAGGTCGTACGCGGCATGGATGTGGTCCGCGCGATCTGGAGCTCGAAGACCGCGCCTCCTGACGGCAAGATGGGCGGCCAGAAACTCACTCCGCCCATCGGGATCCTGAGCGCCAGGCGCGTCTGATCATCCGGGCGTGGTCGCCTGACCCGCCGTCCGGCCGGATGCAAGGGCCGCGTCACGCCTTCGCAGGCGGGTGCTCCCTGTTCATGCACAAATGCGACCTCCCGATGGGCGACAACGACACCCCGCGCCTCCTGCCCTGGCCCACAATGAGGACGGATGACCGACTACGACGATGTGCCATGGGGCCTCTTCCACCTGCGGATCGCCGTCGCGAGCACGGGAGGCGTCTTTGCGGACGGCTTCGGGCTCGGAATCATTGGGATTTCCTTGAGCTTCGCCGCGCCGCGCCTCGGCCTCGATGCGGCCTGGGTGGGGCTGCTGGGCGGCGCCTCCCTCGCGGGGCTCTTCGCCGGATCGCTGCTCACGGGTCCGGTGGCGGACCGCATCGGTCGCCGGCCGATCTACGCGAGCAACATGGCGGTTGCCGCGCTCCTCTCGTTCCTGCAGTTCCTCGTCCGTTCCGGTGAGCAGCTGTTGCTCCTGCGCCTGGCCATCGGTTTCCTGCTGGGTACCGACTACGTCGTGTGCAAGGCGCTCCTCACCGAGTTCCTGCCGAGACGTTTGCGCGGGCGCGTGCTCGGTCAGCTCTCAATCGCCTGGGCAGCCGGCTATGCGTGCGCCTATGCGGCCGGATTTGCCCTGAGCGGCATGGGCCCGGGAGCGTGGCGCTGGATGCTGCTCGTGAGTGCCGTGCCATGCCTGCTCGTCGCTCCGCTTCGCGTGACGATTCCGGAGTCGCCAATGTGGCTCGTGGCCCGAGGGCGTTCAGACCTGGCAATCCGTGTCATCCGCGCGCGGCTGGGAACCGGCATCGAAGCCCCCGCGGCGGCGCCGGGCATCATCGCCAGCGCAAAGGGACGGTGGCGACAGCTGTGCTCCCCGCGGTGGCGGGTGCGCACGCTCGTGGGCTGCACATTCTTTACGTGTCAGGTGATTCCCTATTTCGCCGTAGGCACCTTCATCACCCAAGTGATGCTGGCGCTTCACTTGAACGGCGCGTACGACGCCGGGCTTGTATACAACGTCGCGCTCGTCGGGGGAGCGGTCGCGGGTCTGCTCGTCGTTGATCGCATCTCCCGCCGAAGCTTTCTCATAGGCAGCTTCGTGATTACGGCGATGATGGCCCTACTGCTCAGCGTAGGACATTATCTTGCGGCGGCGGAGCTGGTCGCTGCCTTCGCCATCTTCGCCGGGGTGCTCTCGGCGGCCTCGAATCTCTGCTACGTATATCTGCCGGAGCTCTTTCCCACCGATCTGCGGGCGTCGGGCATCGGGCTTTCCGTTGCCGCCAGCCGTGTAGGCTCGGCGGCCGGTACTTTTCTTCTGCCCGTGGTCGTCGCGGCGTACGGTGTCGAGACAGCGCTCGGAGCCTGTGTCGTGGTGCTGGTCATCGGTGCGCTCGTAAGCTGCATCTGGGCGCCAGAGACCCGGCATCTGAGTCTCGCGGCGCTCGATCTACCCGTGGCGGGCGGACGGATGTGTCCGGTTTCGGCGGCTCACGAGGACACGACATGACGGCAACATCCGGCAACGACAACGACATGACGGCTTTGCTCGCGCGAAACCGCGCCTGCCTGCCGGGTGGCGTGAGCTCGATCAATCGAGTCATCGACCCGCCGCTGGTGTTCGTGCGGGCGCAGGGCGCTCATCTCTGGGATCTCGACGGCAGGCGCTACGTCGATTATCACGCGGCCTTCGCCCCTCACTTTCTCGGGCACAACTTCGGGCCGGTCAACGAGGCGGTGATCGAGGTCCTAAGGAGCGGCGCGAGCCTATTCGGCGCGGGGCTCTCCGCGCTCGAGGGTCGGCTCGCCGAGCTCCTGTGCCGCAACGTCGCCGCCGTCGAGAAGGTCTGTCTGCTCAACACGGGGAGCGAAGCGACCTCGCTCGCCATCCGCTTGAGCCGGGCCATTACGGGACGATCGCACTGCATCGTCGTGCAGGGCAGTTACAACGGCAACCACGATGAGCTTGCGTGCAACGTCTGGAATGCTCTTGCCGAGATAGGGCCGAGAGTCTCACCGGGAGAGTATCCCCTGCGTCCGCTCGGCGCGGGTACGACGATAGAGACGACCCACTTCGTCCATGCCGTGAATTTCAACGACCTGGAGTCGGTTCGGTACGTCTGCCGGCGCTATCCGATCGCCGCGATGATCACCGAGCCGGTCCTGCAGAACATCGGCGTGCTGCATCCGAAGCGTGGCTACCTTGCGGGCTTGCGAGCCCTCGCCGACGAGCTGGGCTTTCTCCTCATCTTTGACGAGGTGAAGACCGGATTTCGGCATGCGCTCGGGGGATACAGCGCCCTCAGCGGCGTGCGGCCCGATCTGGTCACCTATGGCAAGGCGATCGCCAACGGATTTCCTCTCGCGGTTCTCGGCGGCAGGCGCGAGTATATGGACCACCTCGTGCATCCCGACCCCGCTCGGCGGCCGCTCGCCTCCGGAACTTACAACGGACATCCGGTGGCCGTGTCCGCGGCCATTGCCACCCTCGAACACCTGCTGGCGCACGGAACCGAAGTGTACGGGCACGTCGAGGCGCTCGGGCGGCAGATGGAGGATGGCTTGCGCAGGATATTTGCCTCGCACGGCGTCACTGCCAGCGTCGCTCGACAGGGCTCGGCCTTCTCCTACTACCTGATGCCCCAGGTTCCCGTCGATCTGCACGATCTGGTCGAGCATCATGACGCCGAACGCGACGTGAGGCTGCGCCGTGCGCTCATTGAGCGCGGTGTGTTTTTCATGCCTGTCGCGACCAAGCAATGCTCGATATCCGCCGCGCATACCGCGGAAGACGTCCGATTCACGCTCACGCAGTTCGAGGAGGCTGTGGCGTCGGTCTGGCCGAAGCGGCGGGCCTGAGTGCATGACGCGTGTGACGGACCGCGTGTCGGTAACGCGATCGGCCGTCGGCCGGTCTCCGTCCGGAGGCAGGATTTTCGAGTATCGGCTCCGGAATGAGCGCGGGACGACCGCGGCGATTCTCACCCTGGGCGCCACGCTCCGCACGCTCGTGACGGCGGACGCGCGGGGTAACCTCGACGACATCGTGCTGGGGTTCGATGCAGCGGAGGAGTATTTGCGGGGACGCGAGTACTTCGGTGCGATCGTCGGCCGCTACGCGAATCGGATTGCGCGCGGGCGTTTCAGTCTCGGCGGCAGACGCTACCAACTCGCACTCAACGACCCGCCGAACGCGGAGCACGGCGGACCGGAGGGCTTCCATCGCCGGCTCTGGTCGGTCGAGGGGACCTCAGCGGCTGAGGGACCGGCGCTCACCCTCTCGCTCGTGAGCGAGGACGGCGACCAGGGCTACCCCGGCAAGCTTGCCGTGCTCGTCACGTATACGCTGACGCACGACGATGAGCTGCGGATCGAATACGAGGCAACGGCCTCGGCGAGGACAATCATCAATCTGACTCACCACAGCTACTGGAATCTCGCTGGTGCAGGCACTGCGGATGCGCTCCGTGCCAGGCTCACTGTCGAGGCGGACGCATTTACGCCTATCGACGAGCAGCTGATTCCGACGGGGGAGCTGCGGCCGGTAGCGGGCACCGCGCTCGACTTTCGCCGGCCACGGACGCTCGCTTCGCGGATCCGCGACGGCTCGGAGCCGCAACTGGTGCTCGCGGGGGGCTACGATCACAACTTCGTTCTGCGTAGTGCTCCGTGCCTGCTGCGCAAGGCAGCGCGCCTCGAGGATCCGCGCTCGGGCCGCGTGCTGGAGGTCATGACGACGGAGCCGGGCCTGCAGCTTTATACGGGTAACTTCCTCTCAGGCGCGGTGACCGGCAAGGGCGGCAGACTCTATCGTCAGGGCGACGGCATTGCGCTCGAGACCCAGCACTTCCCCGACTCGCCGAACCATCCGAGCTTCCCGAGCACGGTCCTCGAGCCGGGGCGTATCTGGCGCTCCACGACGGTCTATCGCCTGCGGACCCGAGGGACACGACGGTTGAGGTCGCAGGCCCCGGGGCAATGACGTCACGGTCGCGCCGGCGCATTGCGGCGTCGACTTTCCGCAAACCTCACCGCAAGACATACACCATCATCGCCATGTGAGATGGTAGCGGCTGACCGGCAGAGCCGGCAGATTGCAGCTCACGGCTCGTAGGCGTATTTGGGGGCCTGTATGACTCTTCCGCGGCGGCCGATGGGTCGTTTGGCGCGATTTCTTGCGCTGGCAATCCTGCTACACCCGGCGAGTGGCTTTGCGCAAGGCGTTTACGTCAATGCGCAGGTGCCATGGCATACGGCCGTACTGGACCGGCAAGGAAAGCTGTTGGCCTGGTATCGGCCGCAGAAGAATCTCGGCTACGACCATGTGATCCGCCTGGGCTGGAATTTCATCGAGCACAAGGTGCCGCTGGACAGCCACTTCGGCACCGGCGTGAGGATCTATCTGACCAATGCCGTTTACGACGGCAGCACCCTACAGGGAACGTATTGGCAGCATAACCCGGCCATGGTGTTCGCCTCGTTCGTCGACTCCGTAGTGGGCTGGTACGCGTATTCGGGGGACGAAGACGCGGTTGCGGCGGTGCGCGGCATGCTGGATTACCAGCTCGCTCACGGAACCACCCCGGCCGGGTGGGCGTGGCCCGGCGTTCCGTTTGCCACCAGTTGCGGCGGCCAGGCCGACTACGGTCGATGCCTCTCGGACATGCCGCACGAGTTCTATGGCGGCATCGAAACCGACAAGGTCGGTGAATTGGGAACGGGTTACGCGCTCTTCTACGAGCTCACCGGCGAGCGCAAGTACCTGGCTGCGGCGGTTCGATGTGCCGAGGCGCTTGCCCGCCACGTGCGTCCGGGCGATGCGGATCATACGCCGTGGCCCTTTCGGGTGGACGCACGCACCGGTGTCACCCTGGGACTGGAGGAATACGGCGGCGACGTCGCCGGCTCGCTGCGGTTGTTCGACGAGATGATCCGGCTCAAGGCCGGCGATACCGCCGCGTTTCAGGCTGCCCGCGACATGGCTCTCGAATGGATGCTCCGTTATCCGCTCAACCACGACAGTAGAGCCTGGAACAAGTGGACCGGCTTCTTCGAGGACATTCCGCGTCATACCAATGACGTGAATCAGCTGACACCGATGATGGCGGCCTATTACGTACTCTCACGGGACGACCCGGCAACAGTGGATCCACACTGGATGGGTGACGTTGGGCGCCTGCTCGACTGGGTGAGAATCAAGTTCGGCCGTGGCCCCTTCTTCGGCGCACAGGCGATCGACGAACAGACTACGCCGAACGCGAGCTTCGGCTGCTGTTCCCGGGCGGGACAAGGGGATCATACGGCGCGCTGGGCCGCGATAAACGCCATGTATTTCGAAAAGACACGCGACGGACAGGCGCGGGAGGACGCCTTCCGATCCTTGAACTATGCCACCTATTTTGCAGGAACCGATGGCCGGATCGCGTGCTGCGGCAGCGACTACCACGACTCGTACTGGTTCAGCGACGGCTATTCCGACTACATGCGTCAGTTCGAGTGGGCGATGGGCGCGGTGCCGGAGTTTGCCCCGGCGGGCGTCGATCACCTGCTGCGTTCCAGCTCGGTGGTGCAGCAGGTGAAATACTCGACGCATCGGATCAGCTACCGGACGTTCGACAGCGCTGCGACGGAAGTCCTGCGATTGAGTTTCAAACCGTCACGGGTGAGCGCCGGCGGAAGCGCGTTACCCGTGCGGAACGACACGGCCGGCGCGGGCTACACGCTGCAGCCGTTGCCCGATGGGGATTGGGTCGTGCGCGTTCATCATCTGACTTCCGGCGATGTCGAGCTCGCACGCTAGGCACGAGAGCAGGGGTACAGGCGGCTCAACAGGGCGGCCGAGGCGTTCTGGCCGGCGAGTTGACCGCCGTCGAGTACGAAAACCTGGCCGGTGATGAAGGACGCCGCGTCGCCGGCCAAGAACACGAATAGCGGGGCGACGTCATCCACTTTGCCGGCGCGGCCCAGTGGAATGTAGCGATCGACGAAGTCGCGAACGAATTCCGGGCTGTCGATGGCCTCGGACATCGGTGTCTGCAGATAGCCCGGAGCAACGGCGTTGACGCGGATGCCGAACTGCGCAAGCTCGAGAGCCATGGTTTTCGTCAGCATGACGACACCACCCTTGCTGGCGTTGTAGTGGGCGTATCCCGCCTCGCCGTCGATCGCATTCTTGCTCGCCATGTTGAGGATGACGCCCCGCCGACGCGCGATCATGCGCCGGGCCGTGGTTTGCGCGACGATGAACATGCCCGTCAGATTGACTTCCAATATGCGCCGCCATTCAGCGAGCGGGATGTCGAGGAACGAAGTTTCCATGGCTATGCCTGCATCGTTCACCAGCACGTCGATGGGGGCGCGCCGCTCGGCTTCGTCGACGGCTGCGGACACGGCGTCCTGATCCGTTACGTCGAGCGGATGCCCGTGGGCGGCGATGCCCGCGCTGCGAAGCTCGCCGACCGTTCGCTCGAGGTTTTCGGCATGGCAGTCAGCGAGCGAAACCATCGCGCGCTCGCGGCCGAATGCCTCCGCAATCGCGCGGCCTATTCCGCGAGCGCCGCCGGTCACGAAGACGTGTTTGCCCGCAAGAGACATCGGCATTGAAGCTCCTTTGGCTGGGATTCAGGACGCGACGTGAATGCGGGAGGCGAAGTGCTCTTCATAGACGGTGATCAGGAGGGTGCTCGCCAGCACCGCCAGGCCCCCGATGGCCATGCGAGCCGTCAGCCGCTCGCCGAGAACACCCGCGGCAATGAGCACGCCGAATACGGGGATGAGGTAGTTCGACAACCCGGCTTGAACCGCGTCAAGCCGCGTCAGAACGTTCAAGAAGAGGATCATCGACAGGAAATACTGCAATCCCGCCAGCAGGAGCACGCCCAGCCAGACCACCGTCCCAAAGGAGGGCACGCTCCGAAGGGACCCCGGCTCCAGGTACATCGTGAGGGGGATCAGAACTACGAGCACCGCATAGTAGCTGTAAAGCAGGACCTCGAGCGGTGTATATCGCTCGAGGAGCTTCTTGCCATACACGTTATAAAACGCGCTGCCCAGAATGCCCAGCATGATCAGGAGATTGCCCGTGACTACGCCGTTCGTGAAGCGCAGGTCGTGCCAATCGATGCCAGAGCACTGAAGGACGCCCATGACGGCGAGAACGAAACTGATCCATCGAACGATCGTCATGCGTTCGCCGAGCAGCGTATAGGCCAACAGGGCGGTCGCGATCGGCAGCGTGAGGGAGAGGAGTGCGGCATTCGACGCCGGCGCCAGCCTGACGCCCCAGGTTACCCCGAGCTGCGCCACGACCTGTCCGAAGACACCGATAACCGCGAAGCGGACGACATCGGATGCGCTGATGCGAGATCGGGGGCCGCGCCGGCGCCGTTGCCGCCGTACCAGAGGAATGAGGCAGATGGTAGCGAGCGCCATCGGCAGAAGCGTGGCGAATATGGGCCCCATCCGTACCTGAACGAGCTTGGCTAGAACGAATTGGCTCGCCCAGATCAGATTACACGAGAGCAGCAGACCCCAATCGATCAGCCTGGATGCCGTACGAACGCGCGTTCGAGCGTTCACCATGGTTCTGTTCGCATGGCGCAGGAAGTACCGCTCAAGCGTCCGCGAGCGGCCCGAGCGCCGCGCGCAACGGGCTCAGCCAGGGCTCGAAGTGGCGCCACTGTTCGAGCCCTTCGCGGTAGATCGGGCGCCGCACCTGCTCGGAACTTGCGGTGTGAACGGCCCGGTCGGTCCGGTGGAACTCGAGGCAGCCCGACTCGAACTCGAGTCCGCAGAACTCGAGAATCGACCGCACACTGCCTTCGAGGTCCGCGACCACGTCCTCGTGGCGCACCCGCAGGATGCGACCGGGCAGCACGCGATCCCAGTGGTCCATGAGCTCGACGTACGAGCGGTAGTAACGTGCGAGATGCTCGATGCTATAGGTGAACTGTTGGCCACTGGCGAAGAGCTGCTTGAAGTTGCTGAAGCAGCAGGCCATCGCGTTCCGGCGCGCGTCGATGATCCGGGCGTTGGGCAACATCAGGTGGATGAGCCCCAGATGCCGGAAGTTATTCGGATTCTTGTCGATGAAGCGCGCTTTGCCGGTCGTCCGATACGGCCGGCTCTCGTTGAGGTATCGCTCGCCCAGGCGCGAGAAGGCTTTCCCGGACAGCCGGGCGAGCACGCCGGGGTAGAGGGGGTTCGCGTCGTCGTGTGCCCGTCCCTGCAGCTCCTGCACCAGCCGCGGAACGTCGGCGAGCTCCATGGTCCCTTCCACCTGGGAATGGGACGCCAGGATCTGCTCGAGCAGCGTCGAGCCCGCTCTGGGCAACCCGACGATGAAGATCGGTTCGGCGCTCGGACAGCCGGCGCCGCGCGCCGAGGCGATGAGCTCCTCGGTACAGATCGAAATCTGCAGACGGGCATTGGTCTCGATGATCTCGGGACGGTAGCGGCACTCCGTCGTCTTGAGCTCATTGCCGCGGGAGTAGTAAGCGAACGAGTCGCCGTAACTGCCGCGGTCCTCCAGCGCCTTGCCGAGGGCGAAACACAGGTGGTATCGATCGGCTGTTGCAATGCCGGGAGACGCTTCCTCGATGCGCATCCGCTCGAGCTCCGCATCCGTGAAGCGGTACGTCTTGAGATTGGCGAGGCTCCAATAAGCCTCGCCGTGGCCCTGCCTCATCACTGCGGCGGCTCGATAGGACTCGATGGCTTCCGTCGCACGACCCAGAGTCTTCTGGGCGTGCGCGACGGACAGATGCAGACCGGGATCGTCCGGTGTTTCCGCGAGCAGCGTCCTGTAGAGGGGCAGCGCCCGGGCGTAGTCGCCGAGGCCCATGTAGATAGCGGCCTGCGCGGTCCGATAGTCGCGGTTGGCCGGATCGAGGTCCAGAAGCTTCGCGATCTCCTCCTGCGCCCGCACGTGCTTGTGCCGCTTGAGCAGCACGATCGCCTGATCGTAGCGCGCGGCGTGATAGTCGGGAGCCAGGTAGAGCACCCCCTCGAGCAGCAGCTCCGCATCGTCGAGGATGTCGAGCTGTATGCCGATCTTCGCCAGCAGTCTCATGGCCTCGATGTGGTCGCCATGGATCGTGAGATAGCGGCGCACGAGACGCTCGGCTTCATCCAGATCGCCGTCGGCAAACAGGGCCGACGCCGTCACGATCTCCGCCGGCAGGCTTGCGAGCTTGGCAACGTGCGCCGCTGCGTTGTCGGCGTCCGCGGGACGTCCCGCCATCCCATAGAGCCTTCGCAATACCCGCCAACTGGCCGGAAGCGCGGGATTGAGGTGAACGGCTCGCTCGAAGGCCTCGATTGCTTCTCCAGCCGTCCGCTGCGCCACGTGGCAGTGCCCGCGCTCCTGAAAGAGGCGGCTGAATCTGGCGTGGCACCGCTCGAGACGGCAGAGGGTCGCGAGCGCGTCCGGCACGCGCCCCATGAGGCGCTGGGTCACCGCAAGCAGGTAGAGCGCATCGCGGCTCTGCGAGCTCTCGGCGACGAGCGCTTCACAGGCCGCGAGCGCCTGGGTGAGCTTCTCGCCCTCGAGAAGCTCGCGGATCCGGCCGATCGCCGCCTCTTGATGCTCACTTTTTCGAGAAATCGTATCCCACCTTGATGGCCAGCACCCGCGGATGCATGGGGAACTCCTCCACGAGGCCGTTCGTGATGCTCTTGTTCAGGTACGTATTCTCGTCGGTGAGATTCTGGCCGTAGAACACCACGTGCCAGTTGTCCTTCGAGACTCCGATCGAGGCATCGTACGTCGAGAAGGCGGGCAGCTCAAAGCCCTGCACGTAGCCGGTGGCCGTGAAGGAGTGGGCCTGGTGCTGGCCGGAAAACTGTGCGAACAGCAGGTAATCCTGGAAGCTCCACGTGTAACGCAGCACCAGGTTGCCCTTGAAGGGCGGCGTAAAGGGCAGGGAGCTGCCGAGCGGCCCGAAGGGATTCGGAATGGAGGTGATCGTCTGCCCGTAATTGACGCTCTGCGGGTTATTGACGGTCAGAAACGGCGAATTGGTCTGGCTGCTGCTGTTCCAGGCCGCCGCGCCGGTGAGGGTCAGGCCGGGAACGATGCGCGCGGCGATCGAAGGCTCGACGCCCCGGACCCGGTAGCTCGGGCCGTTGGTGCTGAAAGCGAGATTGCCGAGCCCCTCCTGAGGATCGTCGATACCGGTCTGTACGTTGGTCCAATTCTCCTGATAGATGGAGCCGTTGAAGAGCACGCGGCCGCCCAGCCATTCGGTCTTCCAGCCGAATTCGTTGTTCGTCACGGTATCCGGCGCATAGACGAGCGGTGTGATGTACTGATCCACGCCGTTCGCGTCCGGCAGGTGGCCGGATGATCCGCGATTGAAGCCGCCCGGGCGGAACCCCTGTGACCACGTGTAGTAGAGCATCACGTCACTGGTGACGTGCCACGAGAGATTGCCCCGGCTGCGGAACCCTCTTGCGGTGGTGCTGTCGTTGATATTGATCCCGTACGGCCCGCCAGGGCCGTATCCGTTGTAGTTCGTGAGGCTGCAGGGCGCAAAACTCGCGGGAACCGCGCCGTCATAGTATTTGCAATAGAAACTGCCCACGTCCTCGCCTACTTCATCCTCGTCGTAGCGGAACCAGCGTGTACCTGCCGTGAGCGTCAGCGTCTTCGGAATGAGGTCGAAGTCGACCGATGCATAGAGCGCGGTCTGCTTGTAGCCGCGCACCAGGTCGTCGAAGAACCCGTCATCGGGACTTCGCACGTTCGGATTGTTGGCCGGCTCGCCAGGCCGGGGCGCGACGTCGAGGAAGCATTCCGTATCGAAGGCCGGTGTGCACGTGGGCACCGAGCGATAATTATAATCTTCCTGGTCGAAGATCTGGTAGTTCTCCCAATATATCCCGGCGATTCCGCGCAGGCGCTTGTCTTCCGGGGTCAATACCCGCAGCTCCTGGCTCAGGTGCGTATTGCGTTCCTGGTCGTGCCAGGTCGCGCTCGGCGTGTAGCACTTGGTCGGCGGATCGAAGCCCTTGCTGTAGCCGGTGCACTGGTAGTACGTCCCCCAGACGCCGCGCGCGTACATCGTGTTGTCCTGGCTCTGGTTGACGTTGCGGATGAGGTAGGCGCCGCTGTAGACGAGCCGCCAGTCGTCGATCTTGCCATTGACGGTCAGGGCCGTGTTCTCGAACTGATCGTCGTTGTAGGGCTGATTGAACAGGGTGACGGAGAGAGGGGGTATCGGAGTGAAATCATCGGTGGTCGTTTGTTGGAAGAACACGCCCTGCGAATCCATGGTCTGGTACGATTCGGCGAGCAGGACGTTCCAGTCGTCATTCACCTTGCCCAGAACCTCGAGCCGGCCGCCCGTATAGGTGACGGAATTGATTGCATTGGCCGCGATCAGATCGTTGTTGATGACCTCGCTGTCGGCGGGCACCTGGCCGGGCTGGAGTACCACTCCGGCGGCAGATACGCTGCCGCCGTTGCGTTCCGCGAGGCCCAGGTCGGTGCCCAGCCGCATGAATTCGCTCGGCACGTTGTTGATGTACCCGCCACGCCGGTCGGTGTAGAACACGAGCCGCGCGCCCAAGGTATCCGGAATGACCGGGAGGTTGAGGACCAGGTTGGCGCTGCTGTTGGGAGTGCCGTGCTCGGTCGCCCCGTACGAAGCCTCTGCGGTGCCTTCGGTCGCGTCGAGGTTCGGCTTGTTCGTGATGTAGCGGATGACTCCCGCCTCGGCTCCGCCGCCGAAGAGCGTGCCCTGCGGGCCCTCGAGAACCTCGATGCGCTCCATATCGACCGCATATATGTCGAGGTTGCGCGAGGGAAGCTCCTCGGACTGATCGTCCAGGTATACCGCGACATTGGGAAACGAGTCGAGCGTACCTGCGCCCGTGGTCGGGAAGTCGCCGTCGCTGAGGCCGCGTATGGTCAGGCTGTCCTGGCCCGGCCCGTTGTTCGTGACCGTCACGTTGGGCAGATACTGGAGGAAGTCCTCGAAGGTCGTCGTGTTGAGATCCGACAGCGTCTGCGAGGTCAGAACCTGCATCGTAATCGGCACGTTCTGCAGGTTCTGGGCCACTCGCTGCGCCGTCACGATGACCGCGGCGAGCTGATCCGGCGGCCCGGTGGTGGGGTCGGGCAGGGGATCCGCGGCGTACGCCATCCCCATCAATGATGCGTTCAGAATGGCGGCGACCGCACAGGATATCTTTGCGTTACCACTCATGTGCTTTTTACCCCACGATGTTTCGTTGTTCTGCCGATTCTGAGAGTGGATAGTCTAGGCGCCCCGAACCGGAATCTTTGCCTAGATCCGACGGCCGTATGCTCAAAGTTGCCGTGGCGCGCGGTCCCATGAGGTGGAACCCGGCTGCGGCTTGCGCACGATCGGGCGAGCCCCCGGTCGATTGCGGATGAGCATGACGTCACGCCATCCGTGCTAAATTGGTGATGCAACCCGGCAGCGCACTCGCCGGGAAGGAGGCGCGATGGCGCTCGAATCCTGCGGCAAACCTGTCAAAGTGGCCTTCTTCCTGGTCCCCCGCTTCTCGATGATGGCGTTTGCGGCGGGCATTGAGCCGCTGCGCGCCGCCAACCGGTTGAGCAGGGCGCGGCTTTTCGAATGGAAGCTGATCTCGGCGGACGGCAGCCCCGTGGAGGCCAGCAACGGGATAGCCGTCGCGACCCAAGGCTCGCTCGCCGAGCTCGGCATGGCAGACATGGTGATCGTATGCGCCGGTCTCGAAGCACCCGAAGTTGAACGGAGCATCAGGATCCACCACCAGTTGCGGCGCCTCGCGCGCCACGGCGCGACCATCGGAGCCATCAGCACCGGCTCCTTTCTCCTCGCCGAGGCCGGGCTGCTTTCCGGCAGGCGCTGCACCGTGCACTGGGAATGCCTGGAGGTGTTTCGCGCCCGCTATCCGCGGCTCGAGCTCACGGAGGAGCTTTACGTCATCGACCGCAACGTGTTCACCTGCTCCGGTGGGACCGCGGCGCTCGACATGATGGTGCACTTTGTCAAACAGGTCGCGGGCAGCCGGCTCGCTCTGGCGGTTGCCGAGCAGTTCATCCATCCGCACGTGCGTTCGCAGGATGAGCAGCAGCGGCTCGATCTGCATGCCCGTTACGGCATCGAGAACCCGAAGCTGATCCGCGTGATCTCGCTCATGGAGGGCACGCTCGATGAGCCGATCGAAGTCCGGGAAATGGCGCAGCGGGCCAATGTTTCGGTCCGTCAGGTGGAGCGGCTGTTCCGCGAGCACCTCGGCTCCTCGCCCAAGGCCTTCCACCTCAATCTGCGACTCGCCAAGGCACGCACTCTGCTGCGGCAGACGCTCAGATCACTGCGTGCGATCGCGCTCGAATGTGGCTTCGGCTCACCTTCTCACTTCTGTCACGCATACAGGCGGCGTTACGGGATTCCACCCACCCACGATCGCCGTTCGAACACGCTCAAAGAGGGCGCCGGGCGCTCGCAGGGCCTGTCAACCCGGGTGCAGGCTCAATAGCTCTGCAGCCGCCGCCAGGTATTCTCGACTCCCGGCAGGATGCGCTCGATCTCCGCTTCGTTCATACGCCATTTGCCTGCTGCCGGAGCCGTCTGCGTGTACCGCGAGTGCGGCAACGGACTCTGAAGATGATGCCTGAGGGTCGAATCGACCTCGATGTTGGCGAAGGCCAATATCCGCGTCACCGCGCCCGCCGCATCGGCGATGAGATCGCCGTATGAAAGCCGGAGCGACCGCTCCGCACCGAGGGCCTGGATGTCCCCCAGGATGATCCGGTTGGTACTCTCCCATTGGAAAGCGGCGATCTCTTCCAGAGGCCGATTGCGTAGCTGCTCATAGCCGGGCGGCAGGAGCAGTGACCAGGGGCCGCCGAAGCCCGGCAGCTGCCGGTAGGTCTCGAAGCGCCTCGAGCGCCACGCCTCGATGATGCTGCTGATGCTTTCGCGCGGATCCCGCCACAGAAAAACGAAGCGCGCCTCTGGAAAAATATGATTGAAAAAGGGGATGCGCAGCGAATTCTTCGGTGTCTTCTCCAGAAATACCCGGTTGCCCTCCGGATCCGCGGGGTTGCCGGCGGCGTCGATCAGACGCGCCAGGATCTGATCGATGATGCTGTCACGATGGTAATCCGTCGCCTGATCGGCCGTCAGCCGGTTCGAATCGATCCCCGGCGCGCCGGGCCGCAGATCTGCATGGTTTTCAACCAGCCAGTGCGCCTCGCCGCCGACGGTGCATAGGTGACTGCCGCGCGCCAGCGTCTCGAAGAGCAAGGTGCTGCCGGAACGGGGCGCAGCGACGATGAACAGTGGCCTGGTCAAGGACTTCGGGGGCGCGCTCCATCTGCGCTCATGCCGAAGGGAGGGGCGATGCGGCGTTGCCGTTTGCGGTCTCTCCGAGTACTGGAATCCGGCTGCTTCGAGCAACTGCGCCAGGGGCCTCGTGTGTGACGGATAGTTCCGCCACCGGCCGACCGAGGCGGGCGCCGTTCCGTGGACTTGCAGGCAGGCAGGATTCCAATCCAACCCGCAGTAGGCGATGAGCGCGCGAGCGGTGGTTTCAGGATCGGTGACCCACGCTTCATAGCGCAAGTCGTGGATCGGGATGGGCAGGACGGCGCGCCAGTGCGTCATCAGGCGCTCGTGCTCCAGAAAGTAATGCCCGAAGTCCTCCAGTGTCGTGGTGTAGTCATGCTCGGGATCGGACACTTCCACGAAGCACGAGATGGCGATGTCCAATGGATTGCGGCGGCAGAAAACGATGCGCGCTTCGGGAAAGAGTCGCGCGATCAGGCCGAGATTCAGCGAGTTGAGGGGCATCCTGTCGGTGACACGCAGCGGCCCGGACCCGGCGCGCCGTTCGACGGCGGCCAGATAGTCGTCGGCCATTTCGTTGAGTGCGTCGGGGTCCATGAGCGCCATGCATTCGGGGTAATCGGGGCGCAGCATCTTCACCATCCTTGGAATGTCCTGAAGCTCCCCGGCGCCGAATACGGATGGGTGACGGGCCAGAATCTGCTCGGTAAGAGCCAAGCCGGAGCGCGGCAAGCCGACGATGAAAACGGGCCGCTGTGAATCGCTGATGCGTGCGTGATCCCGTGCAAACACCTCGCGGCTGAAGGCCTGCATGATGCGGTCGGTGTGTCTGGCGATGGCACTTCTGTCGAAGGTGGCGCGGCTGCGTTGCAGGAGCCGCTTCGCAGCCGCGAATTGACCGAACGCCCGCTCGTATTCGCAGGCCCGCTCGTAGTGCCTGCCCAAGCCGCGATGGAGCTTGATCCGGTCTTCGTCCGTGACATCGCCCAGCGCCGCGAATTCCTCGGCCCGAAGCACCAGGGAGGCTTCCGGTATGTGCTGCCGAAGGGCCATCAGGTTGGCCAGTGAGGATACATGGCGTGGATCGAGGCGCTGTACGGCCAGATATTGTTCGATGGCCTCGGCAAACTCCCCACGCTGCTCGAGCAGAGCGCCGAGCCTGTAGCGCGCCAGCGGAGAGCGGGGATCGAGGCTCGTCGCACGCCTGTAAAGGAGCAGAGCCTCGTCGACCGAGCCGTTCTCGCTCAGCGCCTGCGCCAGGTTGTAGGCGACAAACGCCGCCTCGGGATTCAGCTCCAGCGCGCGGCGATACAGGGCGATGGCCTGCAGCAGATCGCGCGTCAGGGTCACGTTCGCCAGATTATTGAGCGAAGGAAGGTGGTTCGGATCGATCTGCAGCGCACGCTCGAAGCAGAGCGCCGCGTTGGGCTTGTCGTTCAGGTCCGTATAGACCTGCCCGAGATGATCGTGGGCGCGGGGGTCGGTCGGATCGATCTCGATGGATCGCTGCAAGAGCCGAAGCGCGTCCCGGGAATTGCCGCTTCGCCGGGCTATGAGGCCCAGGTAGTGGAGTGCGGCGGCGTGATCGGGATGCTCCGTCAGCACCTGGCGATAGACCGCGGCGGCGAACTCGAGCTCGCCGCGCTTCTGGCGAGCGAACGCGGCTTCCACTCGACGGTTGACCTCATCGCGGGAGGGTTTGTGCGGGTCGGTCACTGGCGTAGTCGTGAGCGGGGATCATAGCTGCAACGTCGCGTTCGGACATCGTGCAGTCGCGTCCGCATAAGCATCCCCGCCGATGGCGGGGAGATAATCTCCAGATAAAGTCTATCGTTTAGGGGGCTGGCATGCATCTGCAATCAGGTCGCCTTCGCGCACTGCTCACCTGTATGCTTCTGGCGAGCTCGGCGCTGGCGCAGGCCGGTCCCGGGCAGCTCCTGCCGGAGCAGACTTTCCTCTCCGGTCGCGTGCTCCCCGCACCCGTCTCCAACGCGGCGTTCATACCGGGAAAGGATGCGCTGGCCGCTCCGCCCTTCGCCGGTGTGCTGCAGATCGACGCGACGCAGATGAAGGTCGATCCCCCGCTTGCGAGCCCGGTGTATCTCGGGCGCGATACGCGGATCTTCCCCGGGGTCAGCCTCGAGTTCTTCACGCTGGGGAACCTGCTCGTGCCGGTGCAGCGCGGCGAGCTGGTGAGTGCGACCGCTCCGGGCGCAACGCCGAGCTACTGGGCTGTGATCCCGGAGTCCGGCCGGGTATGGCGCGAGAAGGGCGATGGCGGCTGGTCGCGGGCGGCGTTTCCGATCATGCTCGTGAACGACACCGAGAATGCCTGTCACGAGGGGATCGCGAGCTTTCTCTATCGGCGCGGAAAGGTGACGGGTGTCAGGTTCCAGTTCGTCCAGCAGACGGCGCCGTGGAACCTGCGACACAGCTTCGATACCTGGGGATTCGCACGGGCCAGAGTCCTGCCCGGCGATGCGGGGAAGCTTGCGGAGCGGCGCCGTGAGGCGCAGGCGGAGTTTGCCGCGCGCCTTCCCGCGAAGCCGTGGGCGGAGCTCGTGAAGAGCCTGCCGCCTGGAACTCTCGATCACTTCGGAGGTCCCCTCGCCCAGGAGTGGAGAGTGGCAGTGGCGCTGGTGCGTAACGGCGTCCTCTACTATCAGCCGGCCATGACGCGGTACGGACCGTATCCGTATCCGCTCGAGATGCGGTTCGGCGCGCACTCGGTCACGAAGAGCATCATCAACCCGATCGCGCTCCTGCGGCTCGCCAAGCTGTATGGACCTTGGGTGCTCACCCTCAAGGTTGGAGACTACGTCCCCGGAACAAACCCGAAGTGGCGCCAGGTGCGCTTCATCGATGCCGCGGATATGGCCGCAGGTATGGGAACTCTCGTTCAAAACCTGAAGACCGATCCGAATATGGGCGAATCGAATGATGCCAAGGTCGGATATGAGCCCAATGATTATCAGCTCTGGTATAACGCGCCGTCCTTTGCCGAGAAGATCCGCGCGCTGAACAAGACGGAGCGTCCGTATCCGTGGGCGCCGGGCAAGGTCTTCCGCTATCGCGATCAGACGTTCTGGCTGCTCGGCGCGGCCATCGACGGCTTTCTGAAGTCGATCGATGGGCCCAAGGCCGACCTTCTCGACTTCGACATGCGCCAGGTGCTGCAGCCGATCGGGATCCATCGCGTGCCGACGATACGCGACATAGAGCCGGACGGCCGCCCCGGCCTCGTGCACGCCCAGGCCGGCTACTATCCGAACCTGGATGACCTCGCCAAGATCGCGCTTCTTTACGAGGCCGGGGGGGAGCACAACGGCGTGCAGCTCCTCAACCGGCACATGACCCTCGACTGGCTCGCCGGGCGCCACGCGCTCGTCAAGGAGGGGGATGCCTCGCTCGGACCCGATACGGTGCCGCAGGATCTGAAGGTGGGAGGACTCTACCTCATGGGCTTGCACTTCATCCCGTACGTGGGCGAGAAAGACGGCAAGCAGATGTACGTCCCGAGCATGGAGGGATACGGTAACAACCAGGTGATTCTCTCTCCGAACCACGTGGTCGGGATCATCATCGGGAACGCCTGGCAGGGGTATGTTCCGCCGGGCGCGAAGATCATGACCGACGAGGGTCAGGTCACGATCCGCGACATGCTGCGGCTGACGCCCTGATGAGGCCTCAGGCCTGGGGCGGAGCGTAATCGAAGATGAAGTGAATCCGCGCGCTGGCTCCGCGGTTCGTCACCTGATGGAACATCAGGTTATTGAGCTCGAAGGCGTAGTGCGCGCGCGGCGGCACACGCTCAGGGCCGACGATGAACTCGACATCCTGATTCGTTACGAGCGGAACGTGTATGCGGTGACCAACGGCAAAGGAGGGGTGCGAATCCTTGTGCATCGCAATGCGACAGCCGGGGCCGAGCCGGGTCACCATGGCACGCAGTATCCTCCCGCCCGCCACGTAGTGCCTTCTCAACAGCTGATCCATCACGGGTTCGGCTTCCGCGGATAGCAAGTCCCAGCCGCTTCCCCGGGTCACCGTCACGTCCGGCCATCCGTCGCAGAACAGAAGAACGATGGACTGCGTCTGCGCGTGGACGTCGTAATCCCTTTGCCGCCGGGCATCAGCCTGCCACGCAGCATCCTCCAATGACATGACCTTGTCGGTCAATCGCCGGCAATCGACCTTTCCCAACGGGACGGTGGGCTCGTTGGACAGCATGCGGCCAAGCATATGCCAGAACCATCAAAAAGTAACCGCTAAGCCGCGATCACACTCACGGGTCCCCCGGTTGACGTTTTCCGCCTCCCCACCGTATTCTGGTCCCGTAGCCGCTCGCGAGCGGACATCAAACTCTGTTGGATCGAATTCACCGTGACAAATACTCATCGTTCCTCTCTGCCATTGCGGAAGCTGGGCCGCACGGCCCTGATGCCCACGGTACTGGGCTTTGGCGGCGCGCCTCTCGGGGACCTCTTCCAAACTCTCACCGAGCCGGGCGCCGACGCGGTCGTCCGCGAGGCGCTGGATCAGGGGATCACGCTGTTCGATACCGCGCCCTGGTACGGTCACGGACTGAGCGAGCACCGCCTCGGCCGGGGGCTCTGGCATGTCGAGCGGTCCGGGATCGTCGTCTCGACCAAGGTGGGCAGGGTCTATCACCGGCCGACGGATCTGCGCGGCTTCTCCACCAAGCCATGGGCCGGGGGCCTGCCCTTTCAGCTGCAGTTCGACTACAGCGGCGCCGGCGTACGGCGATCGTACGAAGACAGCCTCTTGCGCCTGGGGCTCAACCGCGTCGACTGCCTGGTGATCCACGACCTCGACGGCATTTACCATCAGGGAGAGCAGCTGCAACGCCACCGGGCCGCTCTCGAAGCGAGCGGCTGGGCCGAGCTCGAGCAATTGCGCGGGTCCGGGGAAATCACGGCCATCGGCGCCGGAATCAACAACAGCTCGGACATGAGGTATTTTCTCGACCACTTCGACCTGGACTTCTTCCTGGTCGCGATGCCCTATACGCTCCTCGACCAGAAGCCGCTGCGCGACGAGCTGCCGGAATGCCTGCGGCGCGGAATCGGCATCGTGATCGGCTCTCCCTACGCTTCGGGAATCCTGGCCACCGGGCCGATACCCGGCGCGGTGTACAACTATGCCGCCGCACCCCCTGAGATAATCGACAAGACGCGACGCATCCTCGAGGCATGTAATGAATATGGGGTATCCCTGCAAGCGGCAGCACTGCAATTCCCGCTGGCGCATCCGTCCATCGCGGCGGTGATTCCGGGGGCCACCTCGCACGAAATGGTCGCAGCGAACGCCGCCAACTTGCGTGTTCCGATACCGCAGGAGCTCTGGTCCACACTGAAGAAGCGCGACCTCATCCTGCCGGACGCGCCGGTACCCGCCGGCGTCTGACGGATGAGAAACCGAGCGGGGCCGGCGGATCAATCGTCCCAAGTGCGCTCCTCCCGTGATCATCCGGGACGCGGTCGTCCGAGCAGCCGCCCGCCCACATGCAGGACCAGGCCGACGATCAGCCAAGAACAGCCGATGATTTTCGCGTTGCTGTCGGCCGTCCACAGGACGTACCCGATGATGACGATGCCTGCCGCAGGGACCGCGACGTGCCGCCAGTATTTTCGGCGTGCCTCGTTTCGGGCGAAGTGACTGATCACGGAAGCCTGAAGGGATACGAAACTCACCAGCGCCCCAAACGCGACCACCGACACGACGAGCGCCAGGCGATCGACCAGGGATAGCGCCAGCGCGAGCGTGATGGCCGCGACGAGCAGCGTGGCGCGGACCGGCACCTTGCGGACGGGGTCCACATATGCCAGCGCATGGGGCAATTTCCTGTCCCTCGCCATGCCGAATATGACTCTGGCCGCGGCAGCCTGCGCAGTCACGACCGCCGCGATCACCGCCAGGATCTGGCCCGCAAGGATGAGAGCGAGCTTGAATCCATAACCGCCGACGCTCTGGGCGATGTAGTAGAAAGCGGCATCGGTTGCATCGCCTGCCGGCAGCCGTGTACGTCCGAGCACGAAGAGAGAAGCCAGCCAGGCCTGCAGGATGAAGAGGAATGCCGTCACGAGGAGGGAAAGCAGGATGGCGGTGCCGACCGCGGCGGGGCCGTCCCTCGACTCTTCCGACAGGGTCGATACGCCGTCGAATCCCAGGAAGCTGCTCATGGCGAGCGATATTCCGCCGAAGATGATGGCGGGTCGGAATTCGTGCGGGTTGAAGAAGGGCGCGAGCGAGAACTTCGCGCCATCGACATGGTGCATGACGCCATGGATGGCGAGAGCGACGAATGCCAGGACGATGGTGAATTGAATCGCGAGCAGCACGAGGCTCGCGCGCGCCGTGGTCTTGATTCCCAGATAATTGATCACGGTCACGAGCGTGACGAGGACGAGCACGGACAGGGGCCTGGGCATGGCAGGCACGACGGCCTCGATCGCGATGGCGGCGACCACGTAAGCCATCACCGGCACCAGGACATAGTCGAGCAGGATCGCCCAGCCGGTCAGAAAGCCGACCGTATGACCCAGAGTCTGACTCGCGTAGGTATACACCGATCCGGCGGCGGGAAAGACCTCGACCATCGTCGCGTAGCTGAACGCCGTGAACAGCATGGCCACCAGACCAACAGCGTAAACCAGCGGCACCATTCCGTGACTGACGTTGAAGATGACGCCGAATACCGCACCAGCCGCGAGCGGTGAGATTTCCACGAGGCCGTAGGCGAGCAGCTCCGCGACACCGAGAGAGCGACTGAGCTCCTGCCTGTAGTGCAGTCGGGCTCCATCGGTGTTTTCTTCGTGAGTCATGCTGCGCTCGTCCGGGCTTTCGACGCTCATCTTATACGCGCCGCTGCGTGATTTCGCGGGAAAACCGCGCCGTTAAAAACGTGCTACTCGAATGCTTGCAACGGGCTAATCCGTTGGCGCCGCGTAGAGGTATTCTCCTTCGACCCGACAGGCTGAACCCGGGGGCAGATCATGCGTATGCGGGGAAAGGTGGTGCTCGTCACCGGGTCGACACGCGGTATCGGCAAAGGGATAGCCCATGTCTGCGCCAGGGAGGGAGCGCGCGTGGTGGTTCACGGGCGCTCGGTCGAGCGCGGCGAAGCTGTCGCAGCCGACATCAGGAGGGCGGGCGGCGAGGCGATATTCCTGGCGGCCGATATCGGCAGGGAAGAGGAGATCAGCGGTCTCATCGCGAAGACCGTGAGGCACTACGGCCAGCTGACGACGCTCATCAACAACGCCGCGCCGCTCGATCTGATCGGTGGCGGCCAGGACCACGCCGTCGACGCGCACAACCTCGATGCATGGGAAAGGATATTGCGTCTCTGCCTGACGTCGGTGATGTTGGCCAGCAAGTACGCCATTCCGGAGCTGCGCAAAACTGGCGGCGGATCCATCATCCACATAGGGTCGGGGTCCGTGCATGCGGGCAACATGGACATTGATGCCTACATGGCATCGAAGAGCGCGCTCGTCGGGCTGACCCGCTCGATGGCGGCAGAGTATGCGCGGGACGACATCAGGGTGAATTGCCTGCATCCCGGCTTCTTCACCGGCGATGATCCGGAGCAGAGGACCATGGAATCGCTGGCGGGCATTTTCCTGGGCTCGCAGCTGCTGAAATACTGGGGCGAGACCGAGGACATCGGCTGGGCGTGCGTATGGCTGGCCTCGGACGAGGGCAGGTTCGTGACCGGGACGAACATTCCGGTCGACGGCGGCCAGAGCATCAAATCGCCCATCAGGCCGCTGTTTCGCACGGAAGCGTGAGATTCCCGAGGTGATATTTCCGATGCCTATCAAAAAGACGCTGTGGCCGGCATTTGGAGCGATGGCCGCGCTGTTTGCATGTTCGCTGTGTGCCGCCCAGGCGGATCCGGACGCGAGCTCCGCGAGCCCGCTGGTGCTCAAGGAAGTCGTCGTAACCGCGGAACTGGTGCGGCAACCGCTGCAGAACGTACCCGAGGCCGTATCCGCCGTGAGCGGAGCGGAGCTCAACGCCATGGGAGCTCAGTCGTTCACGAGCTATGCGCGGACCGTTCCCGGCCTCAACTTCATCGATCTGGGCGACGGCCGCGAGAACGTGAACATCCGCGGGTTGAGCAGTGCGGTCGGTGCGGCCACCGTCGGTTACTACATCGGGGACATACCGATAGAGAACGCGCACGGCGGGCAGTACGACATCTCGAGCTTCGGCGGCTCGCCGGTCGATCCGGATATCCTCGACCTGAATCGGGTCGAGGTGCTTCGCGGTCCGCAGGGCACGCTCTACGGCTCGGGGTCCATGGGCGGTACGATCAAGCTCGTCCCGGAGGCGCCGAATCTGACGGAAGTGGAAGGCTCCGTCGGAGCCGGTGGGCAGGTGACCCAGGGGCAGGGCGGCGCCTCGCCCGGCGGCAACGCGGATCTGATCCTGAACATGCCGATCGTGAATGGGGTGGCCGCGGTACGCTCGGTGTTCTGGGGCCGGGACGACGGCGGATTCATCAATCGCACGTATGGCTACGCGGGTGATTTCGGCAGCCCGACGGGACTTCCGACGGGAACGGTGAAGAACCTGCCCGACGGGCATACCTGGGGACTGCGGACCATCGGCCAGGTGGATCCGCTGCCGGGACTCACGATATCCGCGATCGTCTTCCTGCAGGATCAGCATTTCAGCGGCTACCAGGACATCACCGGTGGCGCGACCAATCCGAACGGCAGCCTGCAGCAGGTGTTCATCGACAACGTGGCGGAGCCGCAGGACAACCGCTTTACGCTGACCGGCCTCACGGCGGAGTACGATTTCGGCAGCTTCAAGGCGCTGTCGGCGACCAGCTACCAGATCAACCGCGAGCTGACCAGCATGGAGGGCACGTCGGCGACGGTCCTCCTGCCGATCCTGTTCGGCGTCTCCAGCGATCCGGCCGCGCCATTTCCCAACCTGGCGGAAGTGACCTTCGACAACAATACGTGGACCGAGGAGGCGCGGTTGTGGAACGCGCGCAGCATCCATGGGTTCGACTTTCTCGCCGGCCTGTTCTACGAGAATCAGCGTCAGGACGAGTTCTTCAACTGGTGGTCGCCGCAGTACAACGCGGTCGAGACGGGCAACGATCCGGCCAACCCTCTTTATCAGCCCGGCGGCGACATATTCTCGGATCGGTTGACCGGCTTCGAGCGGCAGACGGCGGAGTTCGGCCAGGTCACGTATCACGTGACCCCCGCGCTGCGCATTCTCGCGGGTCTGCGGCATTTCACCATTCCAAACGGCAGCAATCTGGTCGAAGTGCCGAGCGTGCTGATCGGGCCCGCCACGGTCGTCACCCCGGTGCGGGCCAATTCGGGCGGGACCGTCTACAAGGCGGAGATCGCGCAGAACATCACGCCCAATCATCTGCTTTACTTCGAGTTCTCGCAGGGCTTTCGGCCGGGCTTCGGCAATGGGCCACAGGCGTCGTTCTGCAACGCCGGCACGGTGCCGCCGCAGGTGAACCCGGATTCACTCAACCAATACGAGCTCGGCACGAAGACACAGTGGCTGGGTGGGCGCCTGCGCGTGAATGCCGATGTCTACCAGATCAATTGGTCGTCCATCCAGCAGAACGTGCTTCTGTCCTGCGGCTTCGACTACACGAGCAACTTCGGCTCGGCCCTGATCCGGGGCTCGGAGCTCGATTCCGCCGCGCGGGTGACGGACTGGCTCACTGCCGGCTTCTCCGGCGGCTACGTGCGGGCGCGCCTGGAGCAGAACACCGCGCCCAATCAATGTCTGATCACCGGCAGTTGCGCCATGGAAGGGGATCAGATCCTGGGCGTTCCGAACTGGCAGTACTCGCTCTATGCCGACGGCACGGTTGCGCTCGCGACCGGCTACCAGGGTTTCGCCCACCTGGACTATTCCTATACCGGGCATTCCTTCAATGAATTCGAGCGGGAGATTTCCAGCGACGGCACGCCGGAAGGACCCATCAACCCGCTGTACGAGGATCAGCCGCTGCGCCTCCTGAACCTGCGCATGGGCGTGCGGCACGAGGCGTACACGGTCTCCTTCCAGGTCGCGAACCTCCTCAACAACGTCGTGCACCTGTCCACGGATCCATTCTCCAACATCACGTTCGCGATTCCGGGCCGGCCGCGCTTCGCGGTCAACCGCCCGAGAACGTTCATGTTGAATGCGGTGTATGATTTTTGATGGCGACGGAGGACAATCCGTTACGACGCGGGTTCCTGCAGCCGCCGCCCGAGGCGCAGCCGGGAGTCTGGTGGTTCTGGCTGGGCGGCGCGGTCGGCAAAGAGGGGATCACCGCGGATCTCGAGGCCATGAGGCGCCAGGGGATTTCCTACGCGATGGTGTATTGCGCCGGCCAGGGAGGACCGGCCGCGCCCAAAGGGCTGCCTTTCATGAGCGAGGCGTGGCGCACGCACTTTCGCTTCGCCGTCCGCGAGGCCGCTCGCATCGGAATCCGCCTGGGCGTGAACATCTGCGAGGGTTGGAACTGCGGCGGCCCCTGGGTCGGGACGGAAGATGCGGTCAAGGATCTGGTCTGGAATGAGACGAAGATCGACGGACCGGCGCAGATCGACCTGGATCTCGGGGTGCCGTGGAAGGTGCTGCCGCTGCCCGGGACGATTCCTCAGGAGCGGCAGGAGGTCGTCCACTGGTATCGGGACATCGCGGTGCTGGCGTGCCGCGCAGACCCGCGCGGTGTATGGCAACTGACGGACATCCGCGACCTCACCGAATTCACACGGGAAGGACGGCTGCGCTGGGAGGCGCCCGCGGGGCGTTGGACCGTGCTGCGCTTCGGCTGCGCGGTGCGCGAAGAGGCCAGCATGGATCCGGAGGTGGGCTACCATCTGATCAAGAATACGATCTCCACCGAGACGGGCTGGGAGATCGACCCGATGAGCGCCGGCGCGATGGACCGCCACTTTGCGCATACGGGCGCCAGGCTGATCGAGGATGCGGGCGAGCACGCCGGCCGGACGCTGAGCTTCCTGCAGATCGACAGCTGGGAGGTCGGTATCCCGACATGGACGCAGGAGTTTGCCGAAGAATTCCGTGCCCGCCGCGGCTACGATGCCATCCGATACCTGCCGGCATTGGTGGGTAAGACGGTGGATACCGCGGATGTGAGCGCACGCTTCGCCTGGGACTTTCGCCGCACCGTTGCCGATCTGATCGCCGAGAACTACTACGGCCGGCTCACGCAGCTGTGCCACGCGCACGGACTCGGCACCCATTGCGAGGCCGGGGGGCCGTTCTATACGCACTTCATCGATGCCATGGAGTGTCAGGGAGCCCAGGACGTTCCGATGGCGGAATTCTGGAGCTCGCGCACGCCCATACAACTGTGGGGCGACAGCTTCGAGGTCGTGCAGGGGGTCTCGACTCCCTTCTTCCGTACGGTGGAAGAGGAGTACCCCGCGACCTGTTTCGGCACCGTCAAGCTGCTCGCGGATGCCGCTCATGTCTATGGCAGGAGAATATGCCAGGCGGAGTCCTATACCAGCACCAACGAGGATTGGTCGGAGGATCCGTATTTTCTGAAGCCGCTCGGCGATCGCGCGTTCTGCCTGGGACTCAACCGGCAGATCCTTTCCTTCTACGTGCATCAGTCGACGCTCACCGACAAGCCCGGCTACGAGTGGGAGCACGTCGGCACGCATTTCGATCGCAACGTCACCTGGTTCCCGCTGAGCCACGGCTGGCTCAGCTATCTCGCCCGCTGCCAGCATCTCCTGCAGCAGGGGGTGTTCGCGGCCGATATCGTATATTTCGCCGGACAGGCGGTGCCGAACTTCGCGCTGCTGGATCGCAAACCCATCCCCGGGTATGACTTCGACGTCATCAACGCGCAGGCGCTGCTGACTCGCGCGGATGCCCAGGATGGGAAGCTGACACTGCCTGACGGGGTGGCCTATCGGTACCTGGTGCTTGCGGAAGGCGCCGCGGAGAGTGTCACGCCGCAGGTACTGCAGAAGATGCGTGAGCTGGTGGAGGGCGGGGTGACGCTGGTGGGCTCGCGTCCCCGGCATTCGCTCGGGCTGACGGGCTATCCGAGCTCCGAGCAGCAGGTAAGGGCGCTCGCGGATGCATTGTGGGGGACGGACCCGAAGGACCGTGGCACGCTCCCGGTTGGGGCGGGGCGGGTGATCTGGGGACGGGCGCTCGAGGAGGTGATCCGGGCGGACAGCCTCGAGCCGGACGTGGAGCTCCGCGGCGTGCCGGCGGACGCCGAGCTCGACTGGCTGCACCGGCACGAAGCACGGCACGAGATCTATTTTCTCGCGAACCTGAGCGAGCAGGCGATGTCGGTCGAGGCGGTGTTCCGCATCCACGGGCGGGTGCCGGAGTTGTGGGACCCCGTGACCGGTGAGATCGTGGATCTCCCGGAATTCACGCAGGACGGTCGTCGCACGGTGATCCCCCTGCGGTTCGCGCCGAGGCAGAGCGTCTTTCTGGTATTTGCCCGGCTGAGCTGGGAGCCTCGCGTCCCGGGAGCGCGGAATTTTCCGCCGCTCAGGGAGATCGCAAGGCTGGCCGGTCCCTGGGAGGTCCGCTTCGATGCCGCCTGGGGAGGGCCGGAGAAAGCGGTCTTCAGCAAACTCGAGGACTGGTCGCAACGCCCGGAAGACGGCATCAGGTACTACAGTGGCAAGGCGACGTATCGCAAGACATTCGACCTGCCTTCGAGCGGCCATCGGCGGGTGTTCCTGGATCTGGGAGAAGTGAGGAACGTTGCGCAAGTGCGGCTGAACGGCAAAGATCTGGGAGTGGTATGGACGGCGCCGTGGCGCGTGGAGGTCACCGCGGCCGCCACTCGAGAGGGCAACGAGCTGGAGATCGACGTCGTGAACCTCTGGCCCAACCGTCTCATCGGCGATGGGCTGTTGCCCAAGGATCGTCGATTCACCAGGACCAATGTCCGCACCTACGACACACCGCATCCGGTCTTCAGGTATTCCGACACGGAAGTCACGCGCGGGAAGGCGGAGCTTTCGGACGTTACACCGGACCTGTTGCGCTCAGGGCTGCTGGGGCCGGTTACACTGATGGCAGAGGCACATTCATGAAACTTCCACTGATCAAGCAGGTCCGTGCTTACGTCGCCCGGGGCGGAGGCGCGGACTATCACGACCGGCAGGGCAGCCACTGGATCGACGACCACATCGCGTCCGCGATGAGCCGCTATCCGGAGTACCGGCAGAGCCGCCGCGCCTTCGGTACCAACGTGCTGGGAACACTGGTGGTGGAGATCGAGGCCGCCGACGGCACGATCGGCTTCGCCGTCACGACCGGCGGCGAGCCTGCGGCTTTCATCGTGGAGCGGCACCTGGCCCGCTTCCTGGAAGGCCGCGACCCGGCGAGCGTCGAGAAGATCTGGGACCAGATGTACTTCGCCACCCAGTTCTACGGCCGCAAAGGGCTCGTGGTCAACGCCATCTCCGGAGTGGACCTCGCGCTCTGGGATCTGTTGGGAAAACTGCGCCAGGAGCCCGTCTATCAGCTTCTGGGCGGCGCGGTGCGGGATGAGCTCGTCTTCTACGCGACCGGCTCCCGTCCGGACCTCGCGCAGAAGCTCGGGTTCATCGGCGGCAAGCTTCCGCTGCACCATGGGCCGGCGGAGGGCGAGGAGGGGCTGAAGCGCAATCTCGAGCAGCTCGGGGAGATGCGTAACCGCGTCGGCAGGGATTTCTGGCTGATGCTGGATTGCTGGATGAGCCTGGATCTGCCCTATTCGATCCGGCTGGCGCATGGCGCCCACGAGGCGGGGCTCAAGTGGATCGAGGAGGCGCTGTCACCCGATGACTACTGGGGCTATGCGGAATTGAAGCGCAATGTGCCCGCGGGTGTGTTGGTGACCACCGGCGAGCACGAGGCCACCCGCTGGGGCTTTCGCATGCTGCTCGAGATGGACTGCTGCGACATCATCCAGCCCGATGTCGGCTGGTGCGGCGGCATCACGGAGCTGCAGAAGATCGCGGCGCTGGCCGAGAGCCGCGGCGTGCTCGTCATTCCTCACGGCTCCAGCGTTTACAGCTACCACTTCGTCGTGACCCGTCACAACAGTCCGTTCGCCGAGTTCCTGATGATGGCGCCCGAGGCCGACAAGGTCGTACCCATGTTCCACCCTCAGCTCATTGGCGAACCCGTACCCGTCAACGGGCGCCTGAAGCTGCCCGACACGCCGGGGTTCGGCGTCGAGCTGAACCGGGACCTGCCGATGCATCGGCCCTACACGCATTGACACCGAGGCGGCCCGATGACCGAGAACGTCATTGCATGCTGGAGTGCTGCATTAGCGGCGGTGCTCATCATCTTCGCGCCAGCCGCCGAAGCTGCGACACCCCAATCGGCTGCCCTCTATGGCGACCAAAGCAGCGGCCGCGACTGGCCGGGCTACGGCCGGACTTTCGGGCATCAGCACTACAGCCCGCTGCGCCAGATCGACGCACGGAACATCGGGCGGCTTCATCTGGCCTGGTCGCGCAACCTCGAGCCACTGCACAACACGGCGACGGAGCCGATCGAGGTCGACGGAGTTCTGTATTTTGCGACCGGCTTGAGCATCGTTCACGCGGTCGCTGCGGTCAGCGGCAGGCTCCTCTGGAGTTATGATCCGCAGGCGGCGGCAAAGGCCGGAATCAATCTGCGCAACGGCTGGGGCGTGCGCGGTATCGCCTGGTGGGATGGCAAGGTCTATACCGGCACTGTCGACGGCAGGCTGATCGCCATCGACGCCAACACCGGCCGCCCGGTCTGGAGCGTGCAGACATTCGAGCCTGGACGGTCCTACACCGTCTCCGGCGCACCGCTGGCGTGCCACGGCGAAATCGTCATTGGCTTCGGCGGCACGGTCGGCTACAGCCGCGGATATGTCACGGCCTATGACGCCGAATCCGGCAAGCGGCTGTGGCGCTTCTATACGGTACCGGGCGATCCCGCCAAGGGCTTCGAGAATCCCGCGATGGCCATGGCGGCGAGAAGCTGGGCAGGGAAGTGGTGGCAGCGGGGCGGCGGCGGCGGCGATGTGTGGAACTCGATGGCTTACGATCCGGAGACCGACACCGTATTCATAGGCACCGGGAACGGCTACGCGGCCAACCGTCAGGTCCGCAGCGACAATCGGGGAGATAACCTCTTCGTCTCCTCGATCGTCGCCCTCGATCGCGGCACCGGCGCGCTCAAATGGTACTACCAGACCACGCCGGGCGACACCTGGGATTTCGATGCCATCGAGGACATCGAATTCGCCGATCTCACCGTCGGAGGCAAGAGCCGCAAGGTCTTGCTGCAGGCGCCGAAGAACGGATTCTTCTATGTCATCGACCGCACCACGGGAAAGCTGATCTCCGCTCGCCCCTATGCGAAGGTCACGTGGGCGCGCGGCATCGACCCTGAGACGGGACGGCCGATCATCAACTCCACCGATCGCTTTCTGAACAGGACCGTGGCGGATGTCTGGCCGACCGGATACGGCGCCCACAATTGGATGCCCATGGCGTACAGTCCGCAGACCGGGTTGGCGTACATCCCCAAGATCGAGAACGGAGTGACGTACACCGACAGAGGGATCGACCTGAAGACCTGGCGCCCGCCCACGAACGACACATCCGATTTCGCCATCAACTTCGGTCTGATTCCCGGCGTCGTGCCGCGCGGCGCGCTCGTGGCCTGGAACCCCGTGACGCAGCGGGCGGCATGGTCGGTTCCGTATCCAACCTATGCAAATGGCGGAGTTCTGGCGACCGCCGGCGATCTGGTGTTCGAGGGGTCCGTCGATGGGAAGCTCAACGCCTACGAGGCCGGGACCGGAAAGGTGCTCTGGTCGTTCGATGCGCAGGCGCCCATCCTGGGGACGCCGATCTCCTACACCGTCGACGGGACGCAATACGTGACCGTGCTGACGGGACTCGGCATGGGTCTCGCCGGTGAGCTCGGCGCCTACCCGTATGCATGGTCCGGAAAGTACAGGCTCGATCCCCGCAGCCAGGCCCACCGGGTGCTGACATTCGCCCTGAACGGCGCGGCCCGATTGCCCCTCACGCCCTATGATCCGCAGCCCGCGGTCCGGGACCCGGATTACCGCCCGGATCAGGCCGCGTCACTGGCGGGAGAGAACGTGTACGATCCAGACTGCGCCCAGTGTCATGGAGCCGATGCCATCGCCGACATACAGGCTCCCGATCTGCGCCGCTCGGGTGTCATCCTGTCGGCCGCGGCGTTTCGGATCGTGGTCCATGAGGGCGCGAGGAAGCCGAAGGGGATGCCGGTATTCCCGGAGCTGACCGATCGGCAGCTGGCCGACGTGCGTCAGTTCCTGCGCACCCAGGCCGCGAGGCTGCGGCGCACGGAAGTCAGGAAGCGCGGCGATCGTTCCTATGATCCGAATTAGACGCGATCACGCGCCCAAGGTCGGGAGCAGCTCGAGGATGAGATTGTCGAGATAGGCGCGCGCATCCGGCGACAATTCGATCGTCACCGGGCGCACCGCGCCCGACTGCAGGATCGTGCGCGCACAGAGCAGCAGCTTCTCCGAATGATGGAACTGCTCGAACGTCTGCAGGCTGAACTGCAGATAGGGCGCGATCCGTGCGAACAGCGAATAGGCCGCCGACCCCTGACTGGCGGAACCCAACTGCCAGATCCGGACGAATACGTCGGCCAGAGCGAGCCCGGGCATCACGCCGCAGGCGCCCGCGGGCTGAAGCTCCGGCACGTGCATGCCTCCCCATCCCAGGAAGACGCCCACTTCGCCTCCGAGCTCGAGCTGGATGGCGCGGATGAGGGGACCGATTCCGGGCTCCTCCCGCTTCAGATAGCGGAAGTTCGCGCAATGTCGGCGCAGCTCCACCGCGAAAGCAAGCCCGACGGGCTCCCCGCCGGGATACCAGTCCTGCACGACGACCGGCACGCTGACCGAGTCGCACACGGTGCGTGCGTAGTTGAGGATCTGTGCGGACGAAGCGGGAAACTGCCGCGGCAGCGCTACGTTGACCGCTGCCGCGCCCATCTCCTGCGCCTGCCGGGCGACGCGGGCCGCATGCCGCGGCGAGTGGTGATTGCACTGCGCCACCACCGGGATCCGCCCGTTTGCCCGGGCCATGACCGACTCCAGCACGCGCAGACGCTCCGAATCCGTGAGCTTGTAGAATTCGCTGCCGAAGGCCGGCGTGCCGACCGCGGCCGCACCCGCCGTGATGGCGAACTCCACCAGCCCTCCGAGCGCGTCGAGGTCCACCTCGTCGTCCGCGCGAAAGGGTGTGGGAAGTATCGGGACGACACCCCGGATCGGCAGGGGGCCCGGCGTCATGCGATGATCCCGCCCGGGTAACGCTCGTGGATCTTCGGCTCGTACAGGGGGATGAAGTGGCGGGCCCGCGCGCGGATGTCGCGGTATACGCCATGGGCCTCGATGATGCTCTCGGCGATTCCGAGCGGGCGCAGCTCCTCGACGTTGGCGAAGTGGAACGCGCAGTCGGAGAGTATGGCGAGGCCGCGGGCGGTCTGCACTTCGACCAGCATGGAGGAGCGGTGATGCACGCCCGCCCAGCGGCACACGAGGCCCGGCAGCACTTCCTCGACGTCCTCCAGCAGTTGGAAGTTCGCCTGGTGGTCGCCGATGAGCCAGTGGAGATCCGCATCCGACAGGCAGCCGGCCCGGGGTACGTGGTGCGGATAGGTGGGCGCGATGATGTCCTCGATCCAGCCGCGGCGCGAAACACAGATCCTCGCCTTGGGAAAGAGGCGCAGGTTTCCCGTCGCGTAGAGCTGCAGGGGCGTGAGCAGCACGAAGTCGACGGACGCGGGATCGATACCGGCCGATCGGAGGGCGGCTGCGGTCTTCCACTCATCCGGGCGGCGCAGCACCGCACGCTCGCCGAGGTAGTCCCGCCAGGCCTGGGCAATGCCGGAGACGTCCTCGGGGAAGCCCGTATTCACCACCACCGTTTTGCCCCCTCCCTGGATCACCGCCATCTGGAACTCGAGCGTGGTCCAGTCCTGGAAGCGCTCCATCCAGTAGACCTCGGGGTAGGGGACCTCGACCGTTCCCGTGCGCAACATTCTCAGTGTGTAGTCCACGGCGGCACACTAGCAAGGCGGAAGACCATTGCGTTAGGCTATTCCCAGCTCACGCCTAGCACGAGATGAACATATGCAATCGGCGGCATCGTACTACTGGGGGAATCACTATCCGGCTTCGGACGTCGTTCACGTCGACCTGGTGGTCCGCAACGGCAAGCGGGTCCTGCACGCTCACGACTATGCCGAGATCGCTCTCACGGTGCAAGGCGAGGGCGAGTTCCGGTCCGCGCACTTCAGCAGGATCATCTCCAAGGGGTCGCTGATCGTCGTTCCGCCGGGTGTGGCGCACACCTACACCAACTGCAGGGACGCCCACATCCTCTTCTGCTCCATCCGGCCCGAGATCATCGAGAGCGTCAGCCTCTCGCTCAACATGAAGCCGAGCGTCTGGGCGGATGTCGGGCTGGGACGATCGGAGGCGGAGCCGCGTGTGTTCGCCTGGCAGATCGAGCGCAATCTCGTTCCGCTCTATGCCCAAACGCTGGCGCAGATGCTGGATACGCACCGCCAGAGGGGTATTCGGGCGCAGTTCGCCCGGGTCGGGGGACTCTTCTCCTTCCTCGGGATGGTCGTGGCGCAGCATCGGCCGCGCGCCGGGGTGGAGGAGCAGGCAGGTGTCCATCTGCAGGCGCTCACCGTGCGGGCGCTGTCCTTCCTGCGCAGCGATCTCACCCGGCAGTGGACCATGGGGGACCTCTGCAACTGCCTCAACGGGGTCCACCCGGTCCATCTGTGCCGGGTATTCAAGCACGACATGAACATGACGCCCATGTCATATCTTCGCTACCTGCGCTGCCAGCATGCGGCGCACTTGCTTGCCACCTCGGACGCTCCGGTGGGGTCGGTCGGCTCCGCCGTGGGATGGGACGACGCGAATCTTTTCTCCAGGCGCTTCCGCTCGATATGCGGCGTGACCCCCAGCGCCTATCGGCTCATGCACGGGCGTCAGTGATCGGCGGAACGGATGAAACTCAGCCGTCGATCATGGCTCGTCGGCAGCGCAGCGGCCGGCGTCGCGCTGGCCCTCGATCCGCTCGCCATGGCGGAATCTCGGATGACGATCGGCGCCGCCGGGGCGGACGCCCTGCGCCGCGCTTTCCTGACTCCGCCGGACAGCGCGAAGGCGTGGTGCTACTGGTGGTGGCTCGATGGCGCCGCCAGCCGGCCCGGCATCACGGCGGATCTCACGGCCATGAAGGAGCAGGGCATCAGCGGCGCTTTGTTGTTCAATTGCGGTTCCGGCAGCACGACCACGCCGAAGGGTCCGCCCTTCATGAGCCCGCAGTGGCGAGAGAACTTCCGCTTCGCGGTACAGGAGGCCGGCCGCCTCGGCATCGAGGTGATGGTCAATCTCTGCGACGGCTGGAATTGCGGCGGTCCGTGGGTGACGGAGGACGATGCCATCAAGGATCTGGTCTGGCAGGAGACGATCATCGAGGGGCCGGGACACATCGACCGCGTTCTGACCCGTCCTTCCGGACACGTCCCGGGAGTGGCTCCGACGGAGAAGCACATCGACTGGTATCGCGACATCGCGGTACTCGCCTGCCGCGAGGGGAGCGATGGCACGTGGCGCATGGACGACATCCGCGATCTCACCGGCATGACCCGCGAGGGACGGTTGCAATGGGATGCGCCGAGCGGCCGCTGGACGGTGCTGCGGCTGGGGTACGTGGTGCGTGAGCAGGTGAACCCGGGCCATGTCCGGGGGGTGTACGTCGGATCCCAGCGGGTGAAGTACTCCGCTTCCTCGACGCCGATGTGGGAAGTCGATCCCATGAATGCAGGCGCCATGGACCGGCACTTCGCCGAGACGGGCGCGAAGCTGATCGAGGACGCCGGCAGCCTCGCGGGCAGGACCCTCACGTATCTGCACATCGACAGCTGGGAGTTGGGCGTGCCCACGTGGACCGCGCAATTCCCGCAGGAGTTCCGCGCCCGCCGCGGTTACGACCTCATCCGATACCTCCCGGCGCTGGCGGGCAAGACGCTCGATACCCCCGAACTGACGGCCCGATTCAGCTGGGACTATCGACGGACGGTCGCGGATCTGATCGCCCAGAACTACTACGGGCGGCTCGCCGGACTCTGCCACGAGCACGGGCTTCTCTTCGAGTCGGAAGCCGGTGGCCCGTTCTTCTCGCAGTACATCGATGCGCTCGAGTGCCAAGGCGTCAATGACGTCCCAATGGGGGAGTTCTGGTCCAACCGTTTTCCGCTGGCTTATGTCCCCGGCAAACCCGTGCCGACCGAGGAGGGCGTATCCGGCCCATTCTTTCGCAGCGCGGAGAGTGCCTATCCGGAGCTTTGTTACGGCTCGGTCCGTCAGGAAGTCAGTGCGGCGCATGTCTATGGCAGGCCCATCAGCCAGGCGGAGGCCTACACCAACTTCAACCCGGATTGGACCGAGGATCCCTACTTCCTGAAGGAGTTGGGCGATCGTGCGTTCTGCCTGGGCCTGACCCGGCAGGTCCTGTGCTTCTACGTGCATCAGTCGACCGACGACAAGCCCGGATACCAATGGGAGCACGTGGGCACCCATTTCGACCGCAACGTCACCTGGTTTCCGCTGAGCCACGCCTGGCTCGCGTATCTCGCGCGCTGCCAGCACATGCTGCGTCAGGGGGTGTTCTGCGCCGACATCCTCTACTTCGACGGCCAGGCGGTTCCCAACTTCGCGCTGATGGACAGGAAGCCGTTGGCGGGTTTCGACTTCGACGTCATCAACGCCCAGGCGTTGGTCGAGCGCGCTTCGGTCGCGGACGGCAAGGTGACCTTGCCGGGCGGCCTGAGCTACCGCTATCTCGTATTGCCGGAGGGCGCGGCCGAGGAGATCACGCCGGCCGTGCTCGGCAAGATGCGCCAGCTGGTCGAGGGCGGTGCGACGCTCGTCGGGATGCGGCCGCGACACTCGCTGGGCCTGGTTGGATTCCCGCATTCGGAGGAGGAGGTTCAGGTACATGCCGATGCGCTCTGGGGATCGCGTAGCGGTCACTCGGGGCAGCGCAGCGTCGGCAAAGGTCGCGTGATCTGGGGCCGCCGGCTGGAGGAGGTCATACGCGCGGACGGCGTGCGGCCGGACGTGGAGCTGCGAGGCGTTCCGGCCACTGCGGAGCTGGATTGGAGCCATCGCCGCGATGCGCAGCGTGATATCTACTTTCTCGCCAATCTGACCGGGCAGAGCTCGCAGGTCGATGCGGTGTTCCGCGTGTCGGGAGCCGTACCGGAGCTCTGGGACCCGGTGACGGGACAGGTGCGGGATCTGCCGGAGTTTCGCGCCGAAGCGGATCGGACGGTCATACCGCTCCGGTTTGCGCCCAAGCAAAGCTGGTTCATCGTGTTTCGCGCACCCTCCCGGCGCATCGGCACCGGCGGCGGCCATAATTTCCCTGCGATCGCCGAGCTGGCGACTCTTTCGGGCCCGTGGGAGGTCGCATTCGATGCGCAGTGGGGCGGACCCGCGAGCGCGACCTTCGAGCGGCTGGAGGATTGGTCCACGCGGCCCGAGGACGGCATTCGCTACTACAGCGGCATGGCGACGTACCGGAAGGCATTCGAGGCCCCGCGTGGAAATCCTCGCGAGGTCTTTCTCGATCTGGGAGAGGTGAAGAGCGTGGCCCGGGTCCGGCTCAATGGCCAGGATCTCGGCGTGATATGGACGGCTCCCTGGCGAGTGGCATTGGGGGATGCGATGAGGCCGGGCGAGAACCAGCTGGAAATCGACGTGGTGAATCTCTGGCCGAACCGACTGATCGGCGATGGCCTGCTGCCCAAGGATCAGCGCTTGACCCGGACCAATGTGCGGACGTACGACACGCCGCCGGGTGACTCGGACTTCTGCAGCCTGGATCCGGATTGCGCGCGGCGCCTGAAGACGGGCGCGCGTCCGCAGCTCCTGAGCTCCGGACTCCTGGGCCCGGTCAGGCTGCTCTGCGCAAGCTAATCCTCGCATTAGGAACCGCGGGTGTCGCGGCCCGCGGGAGGGCAGTAGTATCGCCGCATGAGAGCCACCCACGTACTGACCGCACTGTCGCTGATCGGGGTTGCTTCGGTGTCCGCTGTCCGGGCAGAGGAGCAGCCGACGCCGCTCGACAAGCATTCCGTGCGCGTGGCATGCCAGACAACCGACTTCAAGCGGGAGCCGGGGCAGATCGATCAGGCCGTGATACTGCGGGATCCGGCGCACGAGC
>Ga0335075_10000761_pt1 | contig 54601 bp, 46 predicted proteins | sample Lox_Sample_24_FD_206723 | JGI IMG/M metagenome (GOLD analysis project Ga0335075, IMG submission 206723) | Soil microbial communities from Loxahatchee National Wildlife Refuge, Florida, United States - Lox_Sample_2.4 | ecosystem: Environmental > Terrestrial > Soil > Wetlands | place: USA... | reverse complement strand
ATCACGCAGGCGAGTCGCCGACGGGCTCAGTCACTGTTGGATGTCCCTGCCTGTCCCGTGACCGGGCAGACCGGTGGATCCTCCTAGCTGATGCCAGGTCCGGGTCGGAGGAGCTCCCGGGCTGACAAGCTCGAGCCTCGCTTAGGCAGCGAGGGCGAGCTGAGCGCGATTAGTCTTGGCGCTTGTGTTTTGCGATCGCGTTATTAACGAGGTTCACGTCCGCCACCCTCGACTCGCTTCCCCTAGATCAATCACCGAAGTCGAATCCAATCAGCCCCCTGTTGAGTTGTAGGCCCCGCCGAGGCGAGTCCATCATCACATCTTACCGCTCACAACACCGGGCGCCCAACAGAGATTCCCTGACGGCGCCTGGACGGCGCCTGCCTGAGCGGCCAGGAAGCTGCCTGAGCGGAGGAAGCGGCGGGAAAAGGAGATGGCCCCCGCAGGCGCTGGCGGTGGCCGAGACGCGCCTGCGGGGGCCGACCGGCAGGGTCGGAGCCGGTCCGGATGTCCGGGTCTCCCCCGAGATGAGACCCGGCCCTCACGACGACTGGGCCGCAACCCCCCAAGCGAGCCTCAGTCATCCATAGAGACGCCGGAGAGTAGCCATACGGTTGCTCCGCATGACTAGATTTTGATAACAGAACGATAACGCCACTCGCCCGCACCCGGCTTCCCTGGTACCAGCGGGCTTCCCGCGTGGGCCGCAGGAGGCTCGTCAGCCGATGTCGGACAGGAAGGCCGCCGTGAGCGACGCTGCTGCCTGTGACTGAGTGTGACCCGTCTCGAGCACGGCGAAGGCCATGCTCCCGCGATATCCGACGAACCAGCTCAGCCAGGCGCTAGCCCCGGTCTGGACCACGCCGGCCTGGCCGTAGACCGGGGTACCTGACAGGTCAGCGGCCGAGGCCGGCCCGGTCTGCACCGCGCCGCGCATGAGGCCGCGCAGCGCGCTCAGCTCATCAGCCGACATCGGAAGCGACGATGACCTCACCGGATCTGACGCGACCAGGACCGGCGAATGGCCGGTACCCGCGTCGACTGCGGCCGCGACCATGGCCATGCCGAGCGGGCTCATCTTCACGCCGCTGCCGCCGACGGCCTGGGCGGCCAGCCCGGACTCTCCCGAGGCCGGCTCGGCCGATCCTGAGAACGCCGACACCGGCAGGTCCCATGAGGCTCCGACGCCGAAGGCCTTCTCCTGTGCCGCCAGGCCAGACGGGGTCAGGCGGGTTGACGCCGCCGCGAACGCGGTGCCGCAGCCGCTGGCGAAGTCCGAGGCGAACGTCGCGGACGAGGACTGTCCCGGCTGGTACGCCACCGTCTGGCCCCCGTTGCCCGCCCCATCCTCGCACGGCAGCGGCGAGCTGACTTGCAGCCCATCGGACAACAGCGCCGCCGCCGACACGATCGTGAACGTGAGGCCCGGCTGGATCTGGGCGTTGAGCAGGCCGCCCGACGGCAGGACCATGTCTGGGTCGTTCTGCCCGGCGAGCGCGAGGATATGACCGGTGGCCGAGTCAACGGCGACGATCTCCCCCGAAGTCGGCAGCGCCGCGATCGCCTTGCTGGCGGCCGCCTGGACCTGGCCGCTGATCGTCGTCCTGACCGAGCGAGCGGGCGCGCCCGCCGACGTCCAGAGGGTCTTCACCAGACGGCCAGCCGCGTTGACCACGATGACCTTGACCTTCATGCTGCCGGCCAGCCTGTCCTGGTAGGCGGCCTCAAGGCCATTGCCGCCGAACGTCGCGCCCGGCTCGTACGCCTCGCCGTCGTTGACGATGGCCGACGAGTTCTCGGTGCCTACCGTGCCGACCGCGTCGAACTCGTTGTAGTCAAACAACCGCTCCCGCCCGGCCTGCGCGGTCAGCCCGGGGACATGGGACAGGCTCGGCCACAAGGTGGCGAACGATCCCGGATCCAGGGTCAGCAGTGACAGGAACTGGCGCGGCGGTGCCGCGTTGAGCTGGCCCAGCACCTGCTGGGAGTTAAGGCCGGTAACCTGGCTGAACGCGGCCGCGGTCGCCCGCGCTGAACGCAGCTTGTCCGGATACACGCCGACGTGATAGGCGGTCGACTCGGGAGTGAGCGGGCGGCCGGCCGCGTCGGTGACCTGCCCGCGCTGCGGGAAGGCAGTGGCCACCGCGAGCCTGTCGCCCGGTCCAAGGCTCGGCTGGATGACGCCCGGCTTCCAGTCAACGAGCCACCGGCCGCCGGAGGACACAAGCCCGAAGCTCCCGTTATAGCTCCACTGGTGGCCACCGCCTCCCAGGTCCACCACCGCGGTGAAGACCGCCCTGGCGGTCTTGCCGTGCTGGGTGATCGAGCGCATGGACAGGAACATCCCGGTGGCGTCCAGGTCGTGGAACGCGGCCGACAACTGGGCGCTGACTACGGGCACGTCCCCGTTGGTGAGCTTCGCCGCGTTCGTGTAGTGCCCCTGCTCCCAGTCCAGGAGGAACGACGTGACGACTGGCTCGGCCGAGGCCTGCGTCCCGAAGCCGAAGGAAAAGCCCACTGAGACCACCGCCGCGAAGACCACCAGCGCCGCGAGCATGCGGCCGCGCCGCTTGAGGAAGCCGGGCTTGGCTGGCGCGACCCGGCGGTGGCGACTGGCGTGCCGGCCCTCGCGGCCGCCGCCCACTGCGGGCGCGTCGCTGTCACTGGCCGCGGCGGCTGCGGTCGGGGCACTGACCGGTGCCCCGTTCAGCGGGATGGTGACATCAGGGGAGCTGCCATACGCCGATCCCGCGTCCTGGCTGCCGACGGGGGACGCGTTCGGGACGAAATCACCTTCCCACCGGGCGCTTTCCGGCGGGAAGGGGGAATCTCCCCCGCCCGGGGAAGCTGAGCGGCTACTCCACTCACCGGAAGGCGCTGTCACCGTCCGCCTCCGTCACCGTCGACGCCGTAGGGCACGGTCCATTTCCCTGGCCGCGTCCCGCTTCGCCAGGTCCTGCCTCTTATCGTATGTCCGCTTACCACGGGCAAGGGCTAGCTCCACCTTAACTTTGCCGTCCTTGAAGTACAGCGACAGCGGGACGAGGGTGAGCCCCTCCTCCGACACCTTGCGTTCCAGGCGGTCAATCTCTCCCCGGTGCAGCAGGAGCTTCCTGGTCCTCCTGGGCAGGTGGTTCGTCCACGTGCCCATGGTGTACTCCGGAATATGAACGTTATGCAGCCAGACTTCCCCGTCTGAGACCAGCGCGAACCCCTCAACCAGTGAGGCTCGGCCGGCACGCAGTGACTTCACCTCGGTCCCGGTCAGCGCGATTCCCGCCTCGTACTTGTCCTCGACCGCGTAGTCGTGCAGCGCCCTCCGGTTCCGGGCGATCACCTTGTTCCCCTGCTCGCGTGCCACGTTTCTCCTCGACGCACCGGTTTCCTCCGATGCGCGTTCAGACGCGCAGGTACCGGCGGAGCGTCACGAACGATGTGATCCCGCACAGCAGCACGCCCACGCACATCGTGAGGATGATGACCTCGACCAGGTCAGTGGTCTTCAGGCCAACGTTGTAGCTGAAGTACTGCTGCAGGTTGTTGAGCAGCAGCGACTTGACCCCGAAGAGCAGGACCGCCGCGATCACCCAGCCGAGCAGGCCGGCGATCACGCCCTCCAGCAAGAACGGCATCTGGATGTACAGGTTAGACGCACCGACCAAGCGCATGATGCCGGTCTCCCTGCGCCGGTTGAACGCCGACAGCCGGATCGTGTTGGACACAAGCAAGACCGCCGCGAGAACCAGGATGAGCGCCACGATGACCACGGCGTTGCGCAGGCCTTCGAGCAGGTTGTAGAACTTCTGCAGGATCGTCATCTCGTTGACAACGAGGTCCACGCCCGCCTTGCCGCTCACCGCGCTTGAGACGATGCCGTAGTCGGCCGAGGGGTTCTTCAGCTTGATCTCGAAGGAGGCCGGGATGTCGCTCGCCTTCACCGTGGACACGTAGGCCGGGTCGTTGGCGAAGAACTGCTTGAACTGGGTGTAGGCCTGGCCCTGGTCCTGGAAGAAGGAGGCCTGGACGTACTGCGACAGCCCGTTCAGCGTGGTCTGGATGTCCTGGGCCTGCGCCGGCGTGTAAGCGCCGTGGCAGCTCGGGTTGGCGCTGTCGGCGGTGCACAGGTAGACGGAGATCTCCACCTTGCTCTGCCAGTAGGTACGGGTGCTGTCGACCTGCTTGACGAACAGCAGGCCAGTGCCGAGCAAGGACAGGCTGATCGCGACCACGACGATGAGCGCGATGGTCATGGTGAGGTTCCGGCGCAGCCCGATCCAGATCTCCTGGAGTACAAATGAACGCATGCTCGCCTTTCCGTGGGGCCCCGCCCTTTATCTCATCGCTGGGTGGTCCTGCGCGGACCGGCTCGGCCTGGCCGTAAGAAGCCGGTAAGTAGGACCTGGTGCGCCGCGCCCGGCGGTCGGGCGGCACCGTCAGCGCTCGCCTCAGTACGCTTGACCGTACACGCCGCGGACCTGATCGCGGACGATCTTCCCGTATTCAAGCTCGATTACCCGCTTGCGCATCGAGTCCACAATCGCGGCGTCGTGCGTAGCCATGACGACAGTTGTCCCTGTCCGGTTGATCCGGTCAAGGACCTTCATGATGCCGATGGAGGTGGCCGGGTCGATGTTCCCCGTTGGCTCGTCGGCGAGCAGGATCATCGGCCGGTTGACGAAGGCGCGAGCCATCGCCACGCGCTGCTGCTCGCCGCCAGAAAGCTCGTTGGGCATCCGGTCGTGCTTGCCCTCCAGGCCGACGAGGTCGATGACCTCTGGCACCACGCGCCGGACGAACCGCCGCGGCTTGCCGATGACCTCCAGGGCGAACGCCACGTTCTGGTAGACGTTCTTGTTGGGAAGCAGCCGGAAGTCCTGGAACACGCAGCCGATCCGGCGGCGCAGGCTCGGCACCTTGTAGTTCGGGAGCCGCGCCAGGTCCTTGCCAGCCACCAGAATCCGGCCGCTGCTCGGCTTCTCCTCCCGCAGCGCCAGTCGCAGGAAGGACGACTTCCCAGAACCGGAGGGGCCGACCAGGAACACGAACTCGCCCTTCTCGATCGTCAGGTCGACGTTCTCCAGAGCAGCCCGGTTCTGGTTCGGGTAGATCTTGGTGACGTTATGGAACTCAATCACGGGACCATCACACGACCTTGATGAGGGACTGGGGAGCCCGGCCAGGTGTTGCCCAGCCGGAGCATGCTCGCACCGTACGGGCACACCATACGGATATTTTCGGACCAGCCGGGTAACTTGCGGGTAACCTGGTCTGGCCAGGGAACAGTCTAGGGGGAAACTGGCTTCTAGGGTTCCAGATCACGCCAAGTGCGCCCGCGCCGCCCGCGCAGGGCCACCAAGGCACCATCGTCACGAAAGGGCACCGGATGAGCTGCGAGCACCTGATCTGCGCACATTGCGGCGGCCCAGTGGTGGAAGCTCGTTGCTCGGCCTGCCGGGCGTCGCGAGACCACGTCCACCATCACGCACCGCTGGGCCTGAGCCCGCAACTGCTGATCGCGGCGGGCCTGGTCCTGCTGCTCGGCCTCCTGATCGCGGTGCACTAGATTGCCGTATTGCCGTGCCTCCCGCGCGGCTACACACCAAGCCGCGCTCGCCTCCGGCGCGCTTTCGCGCGGCCTCTTCCCTCGCTACCGCCCCTCGTTCCTCGGAGCTCCCGCTCAGTCCATCGGCCGCTGCGCGCCGTCGCCACCTCCCGCGCTCGGGCTCGGGCCAGGCGGCACGGGCGTTCGGGCAAATGATCTCCCGGGGGTTACTGCTCCTCGTCGCGCTCCTGCTTGCGGAGCCAGCGGATCTCGGCGTCGATGAACTCATCGATCTCGCCGTCGAGCACGGACTCGGCTTGCGAGGTCTCGTAGCCCGTGCGCTGGTCCTTTACCATCTGGTACGGGTACAGGACGTAGTTGCGGATCTGGGACCCCCAGGCGCGCCTGCCGTCGCCCTTCAGGGAGGCGAGTTGCTCCGCCTCCTCCTGGCGGCGGCGCTCAAGCAGCTTGGCCTGGAGCACGGCCATGGCGGATGCCCGGTTCTGTATCTGGCTGCGCTCGTTCTGGCAGGAGACCACGATGCCCGTGGGCAGGTGGGTGATCCTTACCGCGGAGTCAGTCGTGTTGACGCCCTGGCCGCCAGGCCCCGAGGAGCGGAAGACATCAACCCTGATCTCGTCGTCGGGGATCTCCACGTGGTCGGTCTGCTCCACCACCGGCACCACGTCCACGCCAGCGAAGGACGTCTGGCGCCGGCCCTGGTTGTCGTACTTGGAGATGCGGACCATGCGGTGCGTGCCCTGCTCGCCGCGCAGCGTCCCGTAGGCGTACGGCGCCTTGATCGCGAACGTGGTGGACTTGATGCCCGCCTCGTCGTAGGAGACGTCGTAGACCTCGGTCGGGTACCGGTGCCGCTCAGCCCAGCGCAGGTACATCCGCTGGAGGTTCTGCGCGAAGTCGGCCGCGTCCGCGCCTCCGGCCTGCGAGTTGATCGTGAGGAGCGCCTCCCTGGCGTCGTACTCGCCACTGAGCAGCGTGCGGACCTCAAGCCCGTCGACCTCCTTGCGGAGCGTGCCGAGCTCGTCCATCGCCTCCTGGCGGGTAGCCTCCCGGATCGCGAGGTCCGTTTCGTCGTCGGCGAGCTCGAACAGCACCCGCGTGTCATCCAGGCGCTGGCGCAGGCTCTCCATCCGGGCCAGCTCGCCCTCCAGGTAAGAGAGCCGGCGGGTCACCGTCTGCGCCCGCTCCTGCTGCTCCCACAGTGTCGGGTCAGCGGCCTGCTCCCGCAGGTCCTCCGCCTCGGTCCGCATTGCCTCGGGGTCGACCACGGCCTCGATGCTGTCGAGCTTCGACGACAGTTCCGATATCTCATCGGTGGGATCGGTAGCTGCCATGCCGGAAAGCCTACGCGGTTATAGGCGCGCAAGCGTCCTCGCTTTGGCCCGGCCGCTGGCGTCCTGGCGGCCGCCTTAGGCAGGGCTGCCCCTCCCTGGGCACAAGCGCGCGCTATCCTCGCCAACTGTGAGACACGGAATGCGCACGCCCAGGGCCGCCAGGCGGATGGCATCCGGCCTGGCGCTCGCGGCCGTGGCGACGCTGAGCACGGCAGCCATCGCGGCCTGCTCATCGGCCCCTGCGGGCACCGCCACGACGACCACGGCACGGTTGTCCAACGCCAGCTCGGACGCCGTCTGGAGCCAGCTGACCCTCAGCGACGCGCGGGCCGCGTTCACGACCTACGTGGCGACCAGCAACCTGGCGGCCAGGACCGGCGACAGGAAGCTGGCCGAGTCCGTGCTCAGCGGCGCGGCGCAGGACACCACAAGCGCGGCATTCACGATCGCGCGCAAGTCCGGCATCCGGCCGCCGTTCACGCAGTACACCTACGGCGCGCCCGCGTTCTACCTTCCCCAGCCGCCGCCTGCGGGCGACCCGCAGTACTTCGTTGTCAGCGTGCAGCGCACCCCGATAGCGGGCACCACGCCGATGACGCCGTCCAGCCAGGACGTAGCGGCCGGAGTCCAGCTCCCGGCCGCGGGCCGTGTCCTGCTGCTGTTCGAGAGGTCCGCGGCCCGCGGCCCGTGGCAGCTGGCCAGTGCTTCACAGCTGGCCCAGGGCCAGTCCCTGCCCGCGCTCGCCACCGACGGCCACGGTTACGTGATCCTGGAGAGCTTTCCTAAGCCCACCGGCTCGCCGCTGGTCATACCGGCCCTCGCACCGCCGCTGCAGGCATCGGTGGTCGATGACGGCCCGGCGAGCCCAGCGGCCGAGGTGGTCGCGAGCGGCCCGCTGACCACCGGCATCTACCAGGAGTCACACGCCTCGGCCCGCGGCATCACGGCCCCTGCCGGCGACGTCTACCAGTGGTTCCTCGAGGGGTCGAGCTACGGCCGCCTGGCGGTCAAGATGGCGAACGGCGGGGTGCTGGTCTTCTACACGATGTACCTGAACACCACCGTCGAAACCCGGTCGGCACTGAACCAGGACATCCCGGTCCTGCCAGGACCCACGATCACGGTTCCCGGCTTCGTGCGGCCGCTGCTCGCGCCGAAGTTCTGGGCGCCGCAGAAGCGACTGCAGACCCAGGACATCGTGACGTTCGCCGCCATTGACCCGCCATCGGCGGACAAGTCAGCCAAGATCCAGGTCATCGCGGTCGGCGGCGGGCTTAACACGGCGACCGCGTCCTAGGCCCGGCAGCGCGAAGACGCCGCCACCGGGCCCGGGCGAGGCTAGGGCACTTCCGGCGAGCCCGACGGCGCCGTGGTTGAGGTCACCAGCGTCCTGATCACCCGGGACGCCACCGACATCGTGGTGAAGCTGAACTGGTCGCTCTGCCAGATCTCGCCCAGCGTCTGGACCGCGCGCCCGATCATCGCGGCGTTGCGCTCCTCCCACGCCGCCAGCCGTGCGGCCACGTCGCCAGGCCCCGCGCCGGCCACCGGCCCGGTGCCGGTCGCGAGCACGTCCCTGGTGAGCGCGGCGTGCGCGGCGTACAGGTCATCGCGCAGCGCCGAGCGAGCCATGGACGACCACCGGTCGTCACGGGGCAGCGCGACGATCAGGTCGCGCAGCCTGCAAAGCTGGAGCCGGTCGGCCAGGGCGAAGTACACCGCCGCGGTCTGGACGACCTCGCTGCATGTCCGGGCCGCGCTCTGCACGATGTCGCAGGCCGAGTACGACGGCACCATCCCTGCCACCTGCTCGGCCAGCGCGGCGGGGACTCCGCGGGCCAGGAACGACTCCCGGCGCTCGGAGAACGCCGCCAGGTCCCGGCCTGCCAGCAGGCTCGGGAATCCCCCTCGAACGGCATCCACGCCCGCACGCAGCGACTCCACCGTCGCGCGAATGTCGAACGGCGGTCGCCGGTTGACCACGACCCAGCGGGTGGCGCGCTCCACGAGCTTGCGCGCCTCGAGGACAACCGCGATCCTGGTGTCGACGTCGATGGAGTCCACCGCGGACAGCTGGTCCCAGAACTCCGGCATCCGGAAGACCTCGCGGGCGACCAGCCAGGCACGGGTGAGCTCAGGCACCGACGCCCCGGTCTCTTCCGCCAGCCGGAAAAGGAACGTCGTGCCGCCGGTGTCCACCATCTGGTTCACGACCGACGTGGTGATGATCTCCCGGCGCAGCCGGTGGGAGTTCATCCGCTCGGCGAACCGTGAGCGCAGCGGGGCGGGGAAGTAGCGCGCGAGCTCAGCCTGCAGGTACGGGTCATCGGGCAGGTCGGAGGCGAGCACGTCCCTGGTGGCGGCGTTCTTGGTCTGCGCGAGCAATACGGACAGCTCGGGCGTGGTCAGGCCCTGAGCGGCGGTGCGCCGCTCGGTGATCTCCTTGTTCCCTGGCAGCCCGTCCTGGGCGAGGTTCACCTGCCCCTCGCGGGCGAGCTTGCGGATGTACCTGGCGTGCACGTGCAGCAGCCTGGGTGCCTGATAGCGGGCGACCGAGAGCGCCATGTTCTGCGCGTCGTTGTGGGCCAGCACGTGCTCGGCGACCTCGCCGGTCATCTCGTGCAGGAGCTCGCCGCGCTCGGCGGTGGACAGGCCCGCCCCCGAGAGCAGGATCTTGATGTTCACCTCATGGTCGGAGGTGTCCACGCCGGCCGAGTTGTCGATGAAGTCGGTGTTCACTAGCCCGCCTAGGCGAGCGAACTCAATCCTGGCGGCCTGGGTCAGCCCGAGGTTGCCGCCCTCGCCGATGACCTTCGCCCGCAACTGGGTCGCGTCGACGCGGACCGCGTCGTTGGACCGGTCGCCGGCGTCGGCGTGGACCTCCCGGCTGGCCTTCACGTATGTTCCGATGCCGCCGTTCCACAGCAGGTCGACCGGCGCGGCGAGGATCGCGGAGATGACCTCATCGGGAGACAACGACAGGACGTTCTCCCCGATGCCCAGAACGGACCGGACCTCCGGTGATATCGCGATCGACTTGGCGCTGCGGGGCCAGACCCCGCCCCCGGCCGAGATGACCGCCTGGTCGTAGTCGGCCCAGGAGGATCGCGGCAGGTGGAACAGCCGCCGCCGCTCGGCGAAGCTGACCGCCGCGTCAGGGGCCGGGTCGAGGAATATGTGCCGGTGGTCGAACGCCGCCACCAGCTTGATGTGCTGCGACAGCAGCATTCCGTTGCCGAACACGTCACCGGACATGTCGCCCACGCCAGCCACCGTGAAGTCATCGGCGGCGGGGTTGATCTTCAGGGAGGCGAAGTGCCAGCGGACGGACTCCCACGCCCCTCGCGCGGTGATTCCCATCACCTTGTGGTCGTAGCCTTGCGAGCCGCCGGAGGCGAAGGCGTCACCGAGCCAGAAGCCGTAGCGCTCGGCGATCGCGTTGGCCACGTCGGAGAAGGACGCCGTTCCCTTGTCCGCCGCGACGACCAGGTACGGGTCGTCACCGTCAAGGCGCACCACCTTCGGCGGCGGCAGCACGGCGCTGCCGACGATGTTGTCGGTGATGTCGAGCATGGCCGAGATGAAGGTCTGATAGCAGCCAAGGACCTCGGCCTGGTAGGCCTCGCGGTCCGCGGGGTCGGGCAGCTGCTTGCAGACGAACCCGCCCTTGGCCCCCTGCGGAACGATGACCGAGTTCTTGACGTCCTGCGCCTTAACCAGGCCAAGCACCTCGGTACGGAAGTCCTCCGGCCGCTCCGACCACCGCAGGCCACCACGGGCGACGGGACCGAACCGCAGGTGGACCGCCTCAAGCCGGGGCGAGTACACGAAGATCTCGAACTTGGGGCGGGGAGCGGGCACGATCTCCACGGCCTGGGAGGCGAGCTTGAGCACGAGGTAGGGCGCCGGCTCCCCGTCGGGGAGCTGGTAGTAGCTGGTGCGCAGGGTCGAGGTGACGAGGGCCAGGTAGGCCCGCAGGATGCGGTCGTGGTCGAGGCTAGTCACCTCATCGAGCAGGCCGCGCAGCTCCTCGGAAAGCCCCGCGCAGACTTCTTCCGCGCCGTCTTGCAGGTCCGGGTCGAAGCGGGCCTCGAACAGCCTGACCAGCAGCCTGGAGATCCGGGGGTGGGCGCGCAACGTCCGCTGCAGGTAGTTCTGGCTGAACCGGAAGTCGATCTGCCGCAGGTACCGGGCGTAGGCGCGCAGCAGCACCACCTGATGCCAGTTAAGCCCGGCGTCAAGGACGAGCGCGTTGAACCCGTCGTCCTCGGTCTGACCGTTCCAAAGCGCCGTTATGGTCGCCTCGAACAGGGCAGCGGCCGCCGCGGGCTCGGTCGCAAGCGGCCGGTCGTCCACCCGGCGCATGCCGAAGTTGTAGATCCAGAACGCCCCGTCAAACTGGTACGGGTGCTCGTCCACGACCTCAAGCCCCATGTGCTGGAGTTGCGGCAGGACGGTGGACAGGGTGATCGGGGCGTCCGTCGTGTAGACGCGCAGCCGCGGCCGGTCCCCCGCGTCACCGGCCAGGTACACGTGCAGCCCGAACGACTTGCCCTCAGCCTTCAGGCTGGCTACCCGGGCGAAGTCGGCGACGGCCGCGGTCGGCAGCACGTCGGCCTTGTAGTTCTCCGGGATGCCGACCCGGATGAGCCCGGCCACCCGGGCGGCCGCCTCGGCGCCCAGGGAGCGCTCGGCCTCCTCAAGCAGGTCCTCATCCCACGACCTGATCGCCGCCGCGATCCGAGCCTGGAGGGCAGCCGCGTCGATCTCCTCCACCGGCGGCAGCGGCCTTCCTGGCTGGCCCTGCACGACGACGTGCAGCCGGGCCAGGGCCGAGTTGCCGACCATCGCGCTGTAGTCGACCGAGGCACCGTCCAGCGCGGCCCGCAAGATCTCCTGCGCCCGCAGTCGCACGTGAGTGGTGTACCGGTCACGCGGCAGGTAAACCAGGCACGACATGTAGCGACCGTAGGCGTCGGGCCGCAGGAACAGCCGCACCTGCTTACGCTCGCCCAGCCGGAGCACTCCGAGCGCGATCGGCGTGAGCTGCTCGGCGGAGATCTCGAACAGTTCCTCGCGCGGGTAGCCCTCGAGGATCTCGACGAGCTCCTTGCCGTCGTGGCCCTCGGCCGACAGCCCGGCCACGTCGAGCACGCGGTTGAGCTTCTGCCGCAGCACCGGGATCCGGGTGATTGACTCGGTGTACGCCGCCTGCGTGTACAGGCCGAGGAACCGGTACTCCCCCGTCACCTGGCCGTCAGGACCGAACTTCCTGACCGCCACGTAGTCCAGGTAGCTCGGCCGGTAAACGGTCGACCGCAGCGAGGACTTGGCCAGGACGAGCCGCCGAGTCGCCCGCTCGTGCGCAAGCCCGCCTGACGGGGTCGCCAGGCCCGAGTCGGGGCCATCATGCCGCAGCAGGCCGAGGCCCGTGCCAGGAACCGGCTCCAGCTCCCCGTTCCGCAGGTCGTACTCCCGGTAGCCAAGGAAGGTGAAGTGGCCAGCGGACAGCCAGGCGAGCAGCTCGCCCGCCTCGGCCTCTTCCGGTCCCCAGGTGGCGGTCAGCGCGGCGTCGGCGAGCGTCGCGACGAGCTCGCGAGCGGCACCGCGCATCCGGCGCTGGTCTTCCATGGCCACCCTGAGGTCGTCGAGCACCCGGCGCAGGTCGGCGGCGAGCCTCTCCTCATCGGCGACGTTGGTCGCCTCGACGTGGATCCAGGACTCGGCCAGGACCCCGGCCACGTCGGCGCCTTCTGCCGCCGCCTCCGCAGCCGTCATCCCGGCCTCGGTCCCCGTGATCCCATGGGCCACCCCGGCGACATCACGGCGGACGGTCAGCAACGGGTGCACGATCAGCCTGATGTCGGCCGAGTGCCGGTTGAGCTCCATCGTCACGCTGTCCACCAGGTAGGGCATGTCGTCGGTGACAATGTCCACCACGGTGGTCGCCTCGGCGATCACGGCCGCGCCCCCGGCAGCCGGGCGGGCCGATACCACGGCCCGGCCCTGCGGTCGGACCGCCCCGAGCATGGCGTGCCGGGCGGCGACCTCCGCTGCCCGGCCGGCCCCAGCGGGAACAAGGTCCTCGGTCGCCACGAGCCGGTAGTACTCGCGCAGGAAGCCCGGCGGATCGTTGACCACGCCAGCCGGGCCGCCGGGCGGCGCGGCAACTTCCGCCCACTCCTTCGCGACGCTGTCGAAAAGCGCTGTTCTATCCGTCTCGTCCGACCTTGCCGGCATTGCCGATCCACTCCTTACCATGGGCCCGCTACCTTCACCGCCACGCTGCGGTGAACGGGCATGCGGCAGCAACCGCTCTTTCTGGCGGTGGCTGCTTAGCGTGAGTCACTGATCATTACGAGTACGAGGCGTCCGGTCCGCCGACGCCCTCCCGAGATGACAGGCTAGTCCTCTGTTGGGCCAGGTGCGAAACACTCACGCCTTCCTGGCCAGCACCGGAGGCTCGGTCTTGGCCCGGACATCGGCGACATCCACGCCAGGGGCGAGTTCGGCCAGGACCAAGCCGTCAATAGTGACATCCAGCACACATAGATCAGTGATGATCCGCTGGACGACTCCCCTGCCCGTGTAGGGCAGGGAGCACTCGTTAACGAGCTTGTAGGTGCCGTCCTTGGCGACGTGCTCCATGAGCACGATCACCTTCTTCGCCCCGTGCACCAGGTCCATCGCGCCGCCCATGCCCTTGACCATCTTGCCTGGGATCATCCAGTTCGCGATGTCGCCTGCCTTCGACACCTGCATGGCCCCGAGGATGGCGGCATCGATCTTCCCGCCGCGGATCATCCCGAAGCTGGTCGCGGAGTCGAAGAACGACGCACCGCGCAGCAGCGTGACGGTCTCCTTGCCCGCGTTGATCAGGTCCGGGTCGACCTGAGAGTCCCTGGGGTACGGCCCCACGCCGAGAATGCCATTCTCGGACTGCAGCACCAGGTCCACGCCCTGGGGGACGTAGTTGGGCACCAGCGTGGGCAGCCCGATGCCCAGGTTCACGTAGTCACCGTCGGCGAGCTCCGCCGCCGCTCGCGCGGCCATCTGCTCCCGGGTCCAGCTCATCAGGCTTGTCCTTCTCTACTAGCTCGTCTACTAGCTCGCTCGGCACGGGGCGCCCTTCTCCCTGGCTCACTGGGCACGGACGGTCCGCTTCTCGATCCGCTTGTCAGCGGCCTGCTCCGGCGTCAGGGCGACAACCCGCTGCACGTACACGCCGGGGCAGTGCACCTGGTTCGGGTCGATCTCGCCCGGCTCGACGAGGTGCTCCACCTCCGCGATCGTCACCCGCCCGCACATCGCCGCCAGCGGGTTGAAATTGCGCGCCGCGCTGGCGAAGACCAGGTTGCCGTGCCGGTCCCCCTGCCAGGCCCGCACCAGCCCGAAGTCGGCGACGATCGCGCGCTCAAGCACATACTCGACGCCATCGAACTGACTGGTGGGCTTGGGCGGCGAGGCGATGGCCACCGCGCCGTCGGCGTCGTAGCGCCAGGGCATGCCGCCCTCGGCTACCTGGGTGCCAACTCCAGTGCGCGTGTAGAACGCCGCGATCCCCGACCCGCCTGCTCGCATTCGCTCGGCCAGCGTGCCCTGGGGGGTGAGCTCGACCTCAAGCTCGCCCGCCAGGTACTGCCGGGCGAACTCCTTGTTCTCCCCTACGTATGAGGCGATGACCCGGCGCAGTCGCCGGCCGCCGAGCAGCAGGCCGAGTCCCCAGCCGTCCACGCCGGCGTTATTAGAGACCACCTCGAGCTCGCGGGTGCCCGCGTCGAGCACCGCCGCAATGAGCACCGCGGGGATGCCGCACAGCCCGAAACCGCCCACGGCCAGCGTGGCACCGTCCGGGATGTCAGCGACGGCCGCCGCGGCGTTCGCTACAACCTTGTCCATAACCTGACCTTAGACCTCCGTTGGCCGGCCATGTCCGGGTTAAGGGCGGTGCCCCATGTGGCCGGTGGTAACCGTGATCCTCGGCGCTGGCCCGGGCCTCGCCATCACTCACCTCCTAGCATCGGCCGCGCATCCGCGCAGCGCAACGTGACCCCCGCCGCAGCCACCCTCAGGGAGGACTCGCGCGCAACCCCTTTCGCAATATCGGAAAACGCCCTGATAAAGGCACCTGCATTTACCCTAAATTTACCAGGTTTGCGTAAATCATAATTCCAGAGATTCATTTATGGGTACGCACAGTGGGTCCCCTATACCGAATCTCCGGCAGCGCCGCAGGTGGTCTCCGCTGCGCTGAGAGCGTGGACAACCAGGAGATTTCTCCCGCCTTCCGGCAGCTGGAGCAGGTCTAGTGCGGGTGGCCGTCCTGTCCGATACTCATGGGCCGAGGCGGTGGAAGTCCTGCCCGCCCGCGGCCGGCCGGCTGGCCCGGATGCGGCGCGCGTTCCCTGACGCCAGGCTCGTGGTCTTCGGCCACTCGCACATCCCGCTGGACGAGACGGCCGACGACGGCTATGGAAGTCGGCCGCTGGCGAGTCGCCTCGGGGGCGCTGGTGGCCGCCGCCTTGGCGGCGGCGGCCTGGTTGCTAGCGCAGGTCGCCGTTGGTGAGGCCCGCGGGGGCGTCGGGATAGGTGACAAGGCCGAGCTCGGCCCGGCTTGACAGCAGCCGGTGGTTCGGGACGATGCGGACCGTGTAGCCGAACGGGCCCGGGCGGCCGAGCTCAACCATGCCAGAGAAGCGGGTCGAGCCGCCGAAGTCACCGTCGACCGGCGACAGTATCGCGCAGGCCGGGTCGGCGATCTCATCGTCGTCGCCGGCCCGGCCGTAGACCACCTCGACCGCCACGTCGGAGGCGGACAGGCCGGCGAGCACGGCGGTCACGTGAACCTCGAGCCTTGACCCGAGGGAGAGCTCGCGGCCGTCGGCCTCAACGTGCTCGATGTGCACCGAGGCCCAGGCCGCCCGCACGCGCTGCTTCCAGGCGGCCAGTTCCTTGGCCGCGGAAACTCCGCCCGCCGACAGCGCACGCGACGACGAGGCGGCCGGGGCGTACAGGTTCTTCACGTAGTCGCCGACCATCCGGTCGGCCTGCACCAGTGGCCCAAGGCCGCGGAACGTGTGCCGCACCATCTCCAGCCAGCCATGCGGGATGCCATCCTGGGCGCGCTCGTAGAACAGCGGGGCGACCGACTTGCCCAGCAGCTCATACAGCGCGGACGCCTCGAGCTCGTCGCGACGGGTCGGATCGGCGACGCCGTCCGCGGTCGGGATCTCCCAGCCGTTCCCGCCGTCGTACCACTCATCCCACCAGCCGTCACGGACGGAGACGTTGAGGCCGCCGTTGAGCGCCACCTTCATGCCGGAGGTGCCGCAGGCCTCAAGCGGCCGCAGCGGGTTGTTCAGCCACACGTCGCAGCCGGCCACCAGGAACGAGGCCATCGCCATGTCGTAGTCCGGCAGGAACACGATGCGCCTGCGGACCGTCTCCGAGTCGGTGAAGCGGACCATCTGCTGGATGAGCCGCTTGCCGCCCTCGTCGGCGGGATGCGCCTTGCCCGCGATGACGATCTGGATGGGCCGCTCGGGGTCAAGCAGCAACCCGGACAGGCGCTCCGGGTCGTTCAGCATCAGGGTCAGCCGCTTGTAGGACGGCACCCGGCGGGCGAACCCGATCGTGAGGACGTCCGGGTCGAGAACATCATCGATCCAGGTCAGCTCCGCGCCGGACGCGCCGCGCTGCCGCCAGGACTCGCGCAGCCTGCGACGGGTCTCGGTGATCAGCCGGGCACGCAGGGCGTGCCTGATCGACCATAGCTCGCTGGCGTTAGCCGCCGCGGCGCCCTCGAAGCTGCCAAGGCCTGCGATCTGCGGCGCCACCCAGGTCGGGGCGTGCACCCCGTTGGTGATCGAGCCGATCGGCACCTCCGCGACGTCGAAACCGGGCCAGAGGCCGGCGAACATCTCCCGGCTGACCTGGCCGTGCAGCACGGAGACGCCGTTGACGCGCTGCGCGAGCCGCATGCCCATGACGGCCATGTTGAACACGTCGGGGTCGCCACCCGGGTAGGTCTCGGCGCCGAAGGCGAGCACCCGCTCAAGCGGCAGGTCTCCGGCCGCGCCCGCGCCGAAGTACCGTTCGACGAGGCTGCGCGGGAACCGGTCGATGCCGGCCGGGACCGGCGTGTGGGTGGTGAAGACCGTGCCCGCCCGTGAGAGCTCCACGGCCTCGTCGAAGGACAGGCCGGACGTGACGTACTCGCGGATGCGCTCGAGGCCGAGGAAGCCGGCGTGCCCCTCGTTGGTGTGGAACACCTCGGGCTCGGGGTGGGAGGTGATGGAGCAGAACGCGCGGACCGCGCGGACGCCGCCGATGCCGAGCAGGAGCTCCTGGCGGAGCCGGTGCTCGGTGCCGCCGCCGTACAGCCGGTCGGTTACCTCGAGCAGCTCGGGGTCGTTCTCCTCCAGGTAGGAGTCGAGCATGAGCAGCGGCACGCGGCCGACCTGGGCGACCCAGACCTGCGCGGTGAGCACCTTGCCGTCGGCGAGGGTCACCGTCACCCTGACCGCCTCGCCGTCGGCCGATCGAAGCAGCGTCAGCGGCAGCCCGTTCGGGTCGTCGGCCGGGTAGCGCTCCGCCTGCCAGCCGTCCGGCAGCAGGGACTGCGTGAAGTAGCCGTGCCGGTACAGCAGCCCGACCCCGATGATCGGGACGCCGAGGTCGCTCGCGGACTTGAGGTGGTCGCCGGCCAGGATGCCGAGCCCGCCGGAGTACTGGGGCAGCACCGCGGTGATGCCGTACTCGGGTGAGAAGTAAGCGATGGCGCTCGGCAGCCCGTCGGCCGGGCCCGCCTCGCCCGACTGGTACCAGCGCGGCTCGGTCGTGTAGGCCAGCAGGTCCTCGAGCACGGAGTGCAGCCGCTTGAGGAAGTCCTCGTCGGTGGCGAGCTCCGCCAGGAGGCCCGGCCGAAGCGCGCTGAGCATCGCGACCGGGTCTCCACCGGACGCGGCCCAGGCAACCGGGTCGATCGACGACAGCAGCTCCACCGTCGGCTGGTGCCATGACCAGCGAAGGTTCAGCATCAGGTCCTGCAGCGGCGCGAGCGGCTGCGGCAGCGTTACTCGGACAGTAAAACGTCGGATCGCTCTCACGTGGAGTCATCATAGGCCCCTTGGAGCGCCTAGGCGTCACATGACAATAGCCAGGCGAGGGAACTTTGCGTAAAGGTCGTGTCAACGTCATGGGTCGGCATGAATTCTTGAAATCCGCACGGGTACGGTTAGCGGGTGATCGGACGCATCCCCATTCTTGACATCGAGCCGGTTGTGGAGTGCGGGCGTCGCCCCGCCAAGGCCGCGGCGGGAGAGACCTTCGAGGTAAGCGCCACCGTCATCATCGAGGGGCACGGGACGCTCGGGTGCGGAGTGGTGCTGCGCGACCCGAAGGGCCAGCCCGGCCCGCTCACCCGGATGCACCCGGTGGGCCTGGGCACCGACAGGTACGCGGCGAGCGTCACCGTCGGGTGCGAGGGCCCGTGGACCTTCACCGTGGAGGCGTGGGCCGACCCGATCGCCCACTGGCAGCACGACGCGGGAATCAAGATCCCGGCCGGGCAGGATGTCGAGCTGATGCTCACCGAGGGGGCACTGCTGTTCGAGCGGGCCGCCCGCGCCATCAAGCAGCCGCCGGGGGCCACCGGGCCCGCCCAGGCCCGCACCCTGCTGGGCGATCTGGCCAAGAAGCTCCGCGACAGGACGCTGCCGGCGTGGGACCGGCTGGCGGCCGCGCGGGCGCGAGAGGTGGCCAGCGTCCTGGAGCGCTACCCGCTCAGGGACCTCGTGACCAGGTCAAACAGGATGCCGGTCTACGTTGACCGGCTGCGTGCCCTGTACGGCTCCTGGTATGAGTTCTTCCCGCGCTCCGAGGGCGTCCAGGTCGACCCGATGGGCCGCAGGGAGCCGGTGTCCGGCACGTTCCGCACGGCCGCGCGGCGGCTCGATGAGATCGCCGGGATGGGGTTCGACGTCGTCTACCTGCCGCCCATCCACCCGATCGGCACGACGTTCCGCAAGGGGAGGAACAACTCCCTGGAGGCCGGGCCGGGTGACCCAGGCTCGCCCTGGGCAATCGGCTCCGCTGAGGGCGGGCACGACTCCATCCATCCCGACCTGGGCACGTTCGCCGACTTCGCCGCCTTCGTCGGGCGGGCACGCGAACTCGGCCTGGAGGTCGCCATCGACCTAGCCCTGAACGCGTCGCCTGATCATCCATGGGCCAAGGAGCACCCGGAGTGGTTCACCGTGCGAGCCGACGGGACGATCGCCTACTCGGAGAACCCGCCCAAGAAATACCAGGACATTTACCCGATTAATTTCGACAATGATTTTGAGGGCATCTACCGCGAGGTCAGCCGTATCGTCCGGCTGTGGATGGATCACGGCGTGCGGATCTTCCGGGTGGACAACCCGCACACCAAGCCGGTGCGCTTCTGGGACCGGCTGCTCGCGGACATCCGGCAGACCGATCCTGACGTCCTGTTCCTGGCCGAGGCGTTCACCCGGCCGGCGACGATGGCGACGCTGGGAAAGGTCGGCTTCCACCAGTCGTACACGTACTTCACGTGGCGCAACAGCAAGGACGAGCTCACCGAGTACCTGAGCGAGCTCGCCGGGCCGGCGGCGCCCTACATGCGCCCGAACTTCTTCGCCAACACCCCGGACATCCTGCACGAGTACCTGGTGCACGGCGGGCAGCCCGCGTTCAAGATCCGGGCCGTCCTCGCGAGCATGCTCAGCCCGGCCTGGGGCATCTACTCCGGATATGAGCTGTGTGAGAACATCCCGGTACGCCCGGGCAGCGAGGAGTACCTGGACTCGGAGAAGTACCAGTACCGGCCGCGCGACTGGGACGCGGCCAGGCGGGACGGCCTCGGGATCGCCCCATTTATCACAGAACTGAACCGAATCCGCAAAGATCATCTAGCGCTGCGCTGGCTGCGTAATCTACGCTTCCATCACGTGGATCAGCCTGAGCTGATCTGCTTCTCCAAGAAGGTCACCTGGCGGGAGATAACCGCCGCTGGGACGGGTACGGAGAGGGCCTGCGGGGCAGGTAGCATCACGGAGAGATCCTCCGTACAGGCGGCGCCGCAGGCGGGGGAACAGGGCGGCGCGGACTCCGACGCGGAAGTGACACGCGAGGTCTCCGGCGGAGGGGCTGACGCTGTCCTGGTTGTAGTGAATCTTGATCCGCATCAGACCAGGGAAGCCACAGTCTGGCTGGACATGCCCGCATTGGGTATGGACTCGCGCGAAGCGTTCACCGTCACCGATGAACTCACCGGCGAGTCTTACCGGTGGGGCGCGGCCAACTACGTGCGCCTCGACCCGGCGGTGCGTGTCGCCCACATCTTCACCGTCAAGCGCGACCCACAGTAGGGCCTGGCTATGGGGCCTGCGAGGGCTGAAAGGCCCGGGCAGGAGGCGGCCTGGCATGCGTTGGTCACGCATACTCCAGGAGAACTCCAGCAGTGACAGAGCACGAGTCGGCCGCTTCGAAGGTGGTAGTCGTCTCTCAGGCCTTCGCAGCCCCGCCCGGCGAGCGAGTGCCCGACGCCCCCCTCGAGCGGCCCCGGGATCCTGAGTGGTACCGCCGCGCCGTCTTCTATGAGGTGCTCATCCGCGGCTTCCAGGACGCGAACGGCGACGGGACCGGAGACATCAGGGGGCTGACCTCAAGGCTGGACTACCTGCACTGGCTGGGCATCGACTGCATCTGGCTGCTGCCCATCTACCAGTCCCCGCTGCGCGACGGCGGGTACGACATCGCTGACTTCATGCAGATCCTGCCGGACTACGGCAACGTCGCTGACTTCGTCGAGCTGGTCGAGGAGGCGCACAAGCGCGGCATCCGGGTCATCGCCGACCTGGTCATGAACCACACCAGCGAGGCGCACCCGTGGTTCCAGGCGTCGCGCAGCGACCCGGACGGGCCGTTTGGCGACTTCTACGTCTGGTCCGACACCCCCGACAGGTACCGCGACGCGCGGATCATCTTCGTCGACACGGAGACGTCCAACTGGACCTTCGACCCGGTTCGGGGCCAGTACTACTGGCACCGGTTCTTCTCCCACCAGCCCGACCTGAACTTCGAGAACCCGAAGGTCCAGGACGCGATGATCGAGGTGCTGCGGTTCTGGCTTGACCTGGGCATCGACGGCTTCCGGCTGGACGCGGTCCCGTACCTGTACGAGCGCGAGGGCACGAACTGCGAGAACCTCAAGGAGACGCACGAGTACCTCAAGCGCATCAGGACCGAGGTCGACGCGCTCTACCCCGACCGGGTGCTGCTGGCCGAGGCGAACCAGTGGCCCGCCGACGTGGTCGAGTACTTCGGCGACGAGGAGACTGGCGGCAACGAGTGCCATATGGCGTTCCACTTCCCGCTCATGCCACGCATCTTCATGGCCGTCCGGCGGGAGCAGCGGTACCCGATCAGTGAGATCCTGGCCCAGACGCCGAAGATCCCCGCTGGCTGCCAGTGGGGCATCTTCCTGCGCAACCACGACGAGCTGACGCTGGAGATGGTCACCGACGACGAGCGGGACTACATGTACGCGGAGTACGCCAAGGACCCGCGGATGAAGGCCAACATCGGCATCCGCAGGAGGCTGGCCCCGCTGCTTGATAACGACCGCAACCAGCTGGAGCTGTTCACCGCGCTGCTGATGTCGCTGCCGGGGTCTCCGGTCATGTACTACGGCGACGAGATCGGCATGGGCGACAACATCTGGCTGGGCGACAGGGACGGCGTCCGCACCCCGATGCAGTGGACCCCCGACCGCAACGGCGGATTCTCCAACTGCGACCCGCAGCGGCTGTACCTGCCACCGGTGATGGACCCCATCTACGGTTACCAGTCGCTCAACGTCGAGGCCCAGCAGCGGACGCCGCAGAGCCTGCTGCACTGGACCCGGCGGATCATCGAGATCCGCAAGCGGCACGCGGTCTTCGGCCTGGGCGCGTACGAGGAGCTGACCAGCAGCAACCCCAGCGTGCTCGCGTTCGTGCGAGAGTATGAGACGTCGGGCCCGTCGGATGGGCCGCAGGGTGACATGGACCTGGCTGACCGGATCTTGTGCGTCAACAACTTGTCGCGGTTCCCGCAGCCGGTCGAGCTGGACCTGCGCCGGTTCATGGGCGTGACGCCGATTGAGTGCATGGGTGGCGTCACCTTCCCGCCGATTGGTGAGCTTCCGTACCTGCTCACCCTGCCCGGGCATGGCTTTTACTGGTTTCAGCTCCCCGCTGCGAGGGAGGATCTTGAACGGTAGCCCGGAACACCGGGCAGACTCTGGGGGCGCGGTAAGGCTGAAAATAGGCGATTTAGTGGGAAGCGAGGCCATGGCTTTCGAGGACGCACTAGCGGCATGGCTGGTGGAGCAGCGTTGGTTCGCCGGCAAGGGACATGGCCTACGCGATCTTGCGGTCGTCTCTGACACGACGGTCGTGTCCGGTGACCCAGAGCTCCGACACCAGATCGTTGCCGTCTCCCAAGGGACGACAGTTGACTACTATCAGATACTGGTCGGGTTCAGGCGGCAACTGCCATCGCGGCTTGACCACGCGCTGATCGGCCCGGCGGGTGACAACCGGGTCGCCTACGACGCACTGCACGACTCCGACCTGACCAAGCCGCTGCTGAGCGGGTTTGCCCAGGAGGTGTCGGTCAACGGCGTCCAGCTGCACAAGATGCCGGGGGCCGAGTTCTCCACCGGCCTGGACAGCCTCGTGCTGACCAGTGAGCAGACCAATACCAGCCTGGTCTACGGCGAGGAGTCGATCCTCAAGGTGTTCCGGCGGCTCGCACCTGGCCCCAACCCGGACCTGGAGGTGACGGCGGCGCTGGCCAAGGCCGGGTCGTCGCACATCGCCGAGCCGCTCGCCTGGGCTGAGGCACGGCTTGAGGGAGTCTCGACGATCCTGGCGATCTTGTCGAGGTACCTGCGGCTGGCCACCGACGGCTGGACACTGGCCGCGACGAGCGTGCGCGACCTGTACGCGCTCGCCGTTGGCACTGGACCCAACGGCATCGTGCGCGCGAGCGACGCGGGCGGCGACTTCGCCGGCGAGTCGCACCGGCTTGGCGCCGCCACCGCTCAGGTCCACGCGGACCTAGCCGAGGCGTTCGGCACCGACGAGCTGCCCACCGGCGCGGTCGGCGACCTGACCGAGCAGATGTACCGCAAGCTCGACCTCACCGTGTCCGCCGTGCCCGAGCTGGCCAAGTACGCCGACATGATTAGCGACGCCTACTCGGAGCTCTCCAAGCTCAAGGGTCCCTTCCCGGTGCAACGGGTGCACGGCGACTACCACCTGGGCCAGGTGCTGCGGACCGAGTCGGGCTGGGTGGTGCTGGACTTCGAGGGCGAGCCGGCCGCCCCGCTGGCTCAGCGCCGGGCCAGGTCGTCGCCGTTGCGTGACGTGGCCGGCATGCTCCGGTCGTTCGACTACGCCGCCCGCCACCAGCTGATCGGCTCGCCCGACTCCGAGGCGCTCAGCGGCAAGGCCAGGGACTGGGCCAAGCGGAACGCGACCGCGTTCTGCGCCGGGTACGCGGACGCCGGGGGCCTGGACCCGGAGGCCAACGAGGTCCTGCTGCGAGCCCTTACTCTCGACAAGGCCGTGTATGAGGTGCTTTATGAGGCAAGGCATCGCCCCTCATGGCTGACCATCCCGCTAGAGTCTCTAGCGGACTTCTAGCCCGGTACGAAGACCGTGAGCATACCTGATGACTTTTCGAGTTCCTGAACCCTCGTCGGACCAAGTCCAGCCAGATGGCAACGGCTCGGGCCACGACAGTGCTTCCGGCGGCCCGGTTGACTTCTACCTGCTGGGCGAGATCGACCGGATCATCGCCGGCCACCACCACGACCCGCACGCGGTCCTCGGCGCGCACGCCGGGCCTCGCGGCGTCGTGATCCGCGCACTGCGCCCGCTGGCGAAGACCGTCACGGCCGTCCTGCCCGACGGCAGCCGCCACCCGATGTCCCACCTGCACCAGGGGGTCTTCTCGGTCACGCTGCCTGACAGCGTGGCCAAGGTGCCGGACTACCGGCTTGAGGTCAGCTACGACACGCCAGGCAGCGACACCCCGGCGGCGTCATCCTGCGCGCAGGATGACCCCTATCGCTACCTGCCCACGGTCAGCGAGTTCGACTTGCACCTGATCGGCGAGGGCCGGCACGAGGACCTGTGGCGAGTACTCGGTGCCCGAGTGCGCCGGTGGGCAGGACATGGGGAGGGCCCGTTCGGAAGCGAGATGACGGGCGCCTCCTTCGCGGTATGGGCGCCCAACGCGCGGGGCGTGCGGGTCGTGGGCGACTTCAACGTCTGGGACGGGCGCTCGCACCCGATGCGGTCGCTGGGATCTTCCGGCGTGTGGGAGCTGTTCGTGCCGGGCGTGGCCAAGGGCACGCGGTACAAGTTCTCGATCTGCGGTCCCGACGACGTGTGGCGGGAGAAGGCGGACCCGATGGCCGCCTACGCGGAGATGCCGCCGGCCACGGCCTCGGTCGTGTTCGAGTCGGCCTACCACTGGGGTGACGCTGAGTGGATGGCGGGGCGGGCAGCCCGGCAGCCGGTCAGCGCGCCGATGAGCGTCTACGAGGTGCACCTCGGCTCGTGGCGGCCGGGGCTTTCCTACCGGGAGCTGGCCGAGCAACTGACCGCGTACGTGACCGACATGGGCTTCACCCACGTGGAGTTCCTGCCGGTGGCCGAGCATCCGTATGGCGGCTCGTGGGGCTACCAGGTCACCTCGTACTACGCTCCGACGTCACGGTACGGGACGCCTGATGACTTCAGGTACCTGGTTGACGCGCTGCACCAGGCCGGGATCGGCGTGATCGTGGACTGGGTGCCCGCGCACTTCCCCAAGGACTCCTGGGCGCTGGCCCGGTTCGACGGCACGGAACTGTATGAGCACGCGGACCCCAGGCTCGGGGCGCACCCAGACTGGGGCACGCTCGTGTTCAACTTCGCCCGCCGCGAGGTCCGCAACTTCCTGGTCGCGAACGCCGTCTACTGGCTCGAGGAGTTCCATGTGGACGGGCTGCGGGTGGACGCGGTCGCGTCCATGCTCTACCTGGACTACTCGCGCAAGGAGGGCGAGTGGCTTCCCAACGAGCACGGCGGGCGGGAGAACCTGTCGGCCATCTCCTTCCTGCAGGAAGCCAACACCATCTGCTACCGGCGGCAGCCGGGAATCATGATGATCGCCGAGGAGTCCACCGCGTGGGGCGGGGTGTCCCAGCCGGTCGACCAGGGCGGGCTCGGCTTCGGCTTCAAGTGGAACATGGGCTGGATGAACGACACGCTCGAGTACATGGAGCGTGATCCGATCCACCGGCAGTACCACCACGGCGAGCTGACGTTCTCCCTGGTCTACGCCTACTCGGAGAACTTCATCCTGCCGTTGTCGCACGACGAGGTCGTGCACGGCAAGGGGTCGCTCGTGGGCAAGATGCCGGGCGATGAATGGCGCCGCTTCGCCGGGCTGCGCGCGCTGCTTGGCTACATGTGGGCTCATCCGGGCAAGCAGTTGCTGTTCATGGGGTCAGAGTGGGGTCAGCAGTCTGAGTGGTCCGAGGAGCGGGGCCTGGACTGGTGGGTCCTTGAGTACGGCTTCCACTCCGGCGTGCAGCGACTCGTCCGGGACATGAACCGGCTGTACTCCTCCAGTCCGGCGTTGTGGTCCGCGGACTCGGTGCCCGAGGGGTTCGCCTGGCTTGACGCCAACGACGCCAGCCGCAACGTCCTGTCGTTCCTGCGGCTGGGCAACCCGATGCCCGGGCCGGGCATCTCCGGCCCCGTGCTGCCGACGCTCGCATGCGTGGCGAACTTCTCGCCCACGCCCTACACGTCCTACCGGATAGGCCTGCCGCGGCCGGGCCGGTGGCGCGAGGTGCTCAACAGCGACGCCACCGCGTACGGCGGCGGCGGCCTCGGCAACCTCGGCGCGGTCCACGCTATCCCTGACCCGTGGAATGGCCAGCCGGCCAGCGCGACAATCGTGGTGCCGCCCCTCGGCGTGGTCTGGCTGGTTCCCGAGTAGCACGGGCGGCGACGGGTCGATCACCCAGGACAGAGAGCTCGCCCAACGGGCGATTCGACCTGGCTCGTGTCAGTTAGGCTGCTCACCATGCAGACGTGGGAGGCGATACGCATCCGGCGGAACGTCCGTGAGTTCGCTGACCTGCCGATCGCCGACGATCATCTGGATGAGATCCTCGAGTCAGGCCGGCGCGCACCGTCGTCTCGCAACTGGCAGCCGTGGGACTTCGTCGTCGTCAGGGACCGGGAGACGCTGCGCAAGCTCTCCGGCGTGTCGCCAGGCGCCGGGCATGTGGCGACGGCCGCCGCGGCGATCGCCCTTGTCGCCCCGGCGCCGGCCACCGATTCGCCGCCCTCCCCATCGGGCGCGCAGTGGAACCGGGTCCAGTTCGACCTGGGGCAGGTGGCGATGAGCCTCATGCTGGCCGCGGCCGGGCTGTCGATCGGTAGCGGCGAGACTCCGGTGGCCGACCAGGGGCTAGCGCGCGACCTGCTCGGATTTCCTGATGACCGGTTCTGCCCCTACGTGATCTCGCTCGGCTACCCGGCCGACCGCCCGCTGACGCTGATCCGCCGCCCGGATCGCCGTCCGCTCAGCGAGATCGTCCACCGCGAGCGCTGGTAGTTGTGTCGGCTAGGCGACGGCGCGGGGGCCGCGGTCCTCGTCTTTTGAGATGATCGCGGGGAGCACGGAGGTGAGCGCGGTGCTGACCTCGCGCTCTTCCGTCTGCTGCTTGTGCTCCTGCTCGGCCCTGCGCGCGACGGCGTTAAGCCGCAGGGCGGCATCTCTGGTTCTGCGGCCCCGGTGGACCGCCTTCAGGCCCCGGTCGAGCAGGTAGAAGATGGCCGCTATAGCCACGATTGCGACGACGAAGATCACGGACATGCGCATCAGTTTCCGGTGGTTCGCGGATAGTGGTCGCTGCGTCGATTAGTCAACGTCTCCGATATTACGGCTTTGCAACAACCGCAAGAGCCATCCAGAGCCGACGGTGACCGCTCCGGCCTGCTCGCAGCGCCGCCGCAACTCCCGGTCCGCGGTTACCACGATCGCGCATCCGGGCAGGCCACGGGCCTGGTCGACGATCGCGTCGTCGCCCGATCCGGTCGCGAGCACAAACTGGACCAGCCGCTCAGAATCCACCAGATAATGAGGAGATCCACAGCTTGCTGCCTCGATCTGGAGGAAATCCGCAGCTTGGCGGGCACGTCCCTCCAAGACCAGCACCCAGCCGGGGGCCAGCCTTTCACTGGCGCTAGCTCCGGGCACTTCAGCCTCGGCGCGGGCAATGGCACTAGGCGGCAGGTCGCTGCGGGCAAGTCCCCCGCGGGCCAGTGCCGCCACCTCGCGGCACAGCCTAAGTGCCGCCCCGGCCCGGTCCCGCCACCAGCCGTCGGGCCGGGCACCCATGACGTTGGCGACGTCGACGATGATCGTGATCTCGCCAGCGGAAGCTTCCGGTGCCACAGGAACCACCATCCGTTCTGCCGCGGGTGAAGGGAGATCCTTGAGCCAACATAAGCTTGGCTCATGGCAGACGCGCTCACCAGCCAGTTGACCGGGCAGCTAGTGAAGCTGCAAAAGCGTCGTACCGGGCCGCTGATCCTGGAACTCGACCTCACGGAGGGGTTGTCAGAAGGGCCGCCCGCCGACCCGGTCTCCGCCGTACTGACCATGCGCCGGCTGCGGCTGACCGACATCCTGGAGGCGCTGCGCCGGGCAGGCAAGGATGACCGGGTGCAGGCGCTGGTGGTCAAGGTGGGCGGGTCCCGCATCGGGCTGGCGCGGATCCAGGAACTGCGCGGCGCCATCATGGCGTTCAGGAGCGAGGGCAAGCTCGCCGTCGCCTGGTCGGAGACGTTCGGCGAGTTCGTCCGGGGCAACCTGCCGTACTACCTGGCCTGCGCGTTCGACAAGATCTGGCTCCAGCCGAGCGGCTCACTCGGGCTGACTGGCCCGGCGATCGAGCAGGTGTTCCTGCACGACGCGCTGGCCAAGGTCGGGGTGAACTTCCAGAGCGCCAAGCGGCACGAGTACAAGTCGGCGGCCGATCAGTTCACCGAGACCGGCTTCACCGGGCCCGCCCGCGAGGCGACCGAGCGGCTGCTTGAGTCGGTCGCCGAGCAGATCGCCGACGGGATCGCCGCGGGGCGCGGCAAGACCGCCGAGCAGGCCAGGAACCTTTTCGCCCGCGGCCCCTTCCTGGCCAGGCAGGCCCTCGAAGAGGGGCTGGTCGACGAGCTCGGCTACCGCGACGAGGTCTACGACGCGGTGCGCAAGGCGGCGGGCGCTGAGGCGTCCCTGCTGTTCCTGCAGCGCTACCAGCGGTCGCACGCCCTGGCCGGGGTGCAGCGGCGGATACAGCACGGCCCGCGCGAGCGGTTCGTCGCGATGATCTACGCGAACGGCCCGATCCGGTCGGGACGCAGTTCCCGCGGGCCGGTGGGCGGTAACGGCCTCGGGTCAGACACGATCAGTGCCGCGTTGCGCGCCGCCGCCGCCGATGACCATGCCCGCGCCGTGGTGCTGCGGGTGAACAGCCCCGGCGGCTCCGCGACCGCGTCCGACACGATCTGGCGCGAAGTGGTCAGGGTCCGGGCGGCAGGCAAGCCGGTCGTGGTGTCCATGGGGGACGTGGCGGCCTCAGGCGGCTACTACATCGCCGCGCCCGCCGACGTCATCGTGGCACAGCCAGGGACCCTCACCGGCTCCATCGGGGTGATCCTGGCCAAGCCAGTGCTTGCCGACCTCTTCGGCCGAGCCGGAGTCAACAGCGAGGTCATCGCCCAGGGCGACAACGCGACCATGTTCTCGCTGTCTCGCCCCTTCACCGAGGACGAGTGGGCACGGATCAACGTCTGGCTTGACGCGCTCTACGCGGACTTCACGCAGAAGGTGGCCGAGGGGCGGCGGCTTGACATCGGCCGCGTCCACGAGCTCGCTCGCGGCCGGGTATGGACGGGTGCGGACGCCGTGACCAACGGCCTGGCCGACGAGGCGGGCGGGCTGCGGGACGCGATCGCGATTGCCCGCAGGCGCGGCGGCCTCTCACCGGACGCCCCGGTGCGGGTCTTTCCCCGGCTCGGCCCGCTTGACCAGCTCCGCCCGGCCGAGTCAAGTGAGTCCGCCCCGGCCGCCGCTGGCCTCGGCCTCAGCGGGCTGGACCTTTCCGGGCTTGGACTTTCCGGGCTGGCCGCTGCCTTCGGTGACGGCTGGGGACCCGCCTGGCACATCGCGGCCCGGGCTGGCCTTTCGCCATACGGCCCGCTGATGCTGCCGGGGAGCTGGCACATCTCCTTATTGGTGCTCGTTGCCCGGGGTCGCCCCCTGGGCTAACAGCGAGAAGGCCGCCCGTGCCGCCTGGACTGAGCGAAAGCGATGGAAGGCGGGACGCCCAAGGCGGCCGTATCGGGGGTTCCAGGGGGTCGCCCCTGGGCTAACAGCGAGAAGGCCGCCCGCGCCGCCTGGACTGAGCGGAAGCGCCGAGGAACGAGGAGCGGGAGCGATGGAAGGCGGCACGCCCAAGGCGGCCGTATCGGGGGTTCCAGGGGGTCGCCCCCTGGGCTAACAAAGTGCGGGCGAAGGGACTTGAACCCCCACGGTGTTGCCACCAACAGGACCTAAACCTGCCGCGTCTGCCATTCCGCCACGCCCGCGAGCCTTGGTGCCGAGACGCTACACCACGCCGAGTTCCCTCCGCAGCCGCTCGACGTGGCCGGTGGCCTTGACCGCGTACTGCGCCTTGGTGATCTTGCCCTCGGCGTCGACCACGAACGTCGACCGGATCACGCCCATGACCGTCTTGCCGTAGTTCATCTTCTCGCCGTAGGCGCCATAAGCGGCCAGAACCGACTTGTCGGGGTCGGAAAGCAGCGGGAAGGTAATGCCTTCCTTCTCCCGGAACCTGGCCAGCTTGGCCGGGCTGTCAGGAGAGATACCGAGCACCGCGAGTCCCGCTTTCTCCAGTGCCGGACCGCTTTGGGTGAAGTCGCACGCCTGCCTGGTGCAGCCGGGCGTCATCGCCGCCGGGTAGAAGTACACGATGACCTGCTGGCCACGGTACGACGAGAGCGACACGGGGTTGCCGTCGGCATCGGACAGCGTGAAGTCTGGCGCCTCGTCTCCGGGCGCGAGCCGTTCTCCCGCCATGTGCACTCCCTCAGGGCCGGTGGCCATCAGCGACGACTAACGTTATCGCTTCCTGCCCGCGGACCGGAAACCAGTTCCCGCTTTGCCCGCTTGCATCAGGTTGCGGCACCTTCGACCCACCACCTACGTTGTCACCTGAGGGGGACTCAGCAGACCTGGAGGTTCCAAGTGCACACACGCGTTAGACGCGTCCCGTTTCTCGTCGTCGCGGCCGGGGTGAGCGCCCTGCTCGCGGCTGGCTGCACGGCATCAGGCAATTCACCCTCGGGGAATTCCGCGGCCGCGGCCAAGCCGGCCGCCAAGCCGCAGCAGGCACTGCTGCTGGCGGCGCACACGTCGCAGAAGGTCAACTCGCTCGACGCTAACATCACCGTCCAGGCGACGACGACGACCACCGGCAGCCTGACGATCAGTGGCACGCTCGCTGAGCAGATCCACCCGTCGCTGCTGGCCGAGCTGAACGTCCCGACCTTCAGCGCGGGCGGGCAGACGGTCGCAGGCGGCCTCGGGGAGATCGTCACGTCCAGCGCCTTCTACATGCGGATCTCCGAGCTCACGCAGGCCCTGCACACGAGCAAGCCATGGGTTGAGATCCCGCTGTCCTCACTGGGCACAACCGGGTCGAGCCTGGAGTCGCTGTTCAGCCAGATCCAGTCGAGCAACCCGGTCTCGCAGACCCAGTTGCTCGCCACCTCCAAGAACGCGCGGAAGGTGGGCACCGGCGTCATCGACGGCGTTCCGGTGACCGAGTACGCGGGATCCATCACGATGAGCCAGGCGATCGCCGCGCTGCCCGCCAGCGTGCGCTCGACGCTGGGCAGCGACATCAGCCGGGCCGGCCTGAAGTCGGCGAAATTCGAGATCTGGATCGACGGGCAGAACCTGCCGAGGAAGGTCGTCATCGACGAGTCGGGGACTTCGCTCAGCGAGACGCTCACCATGGACAACATCAGCTACAACCGGCCGGTTGACGTCAAGCCGCCGGCCGCTGCACAGACCTACGTCATCCCGGCCAGTGACCTGGGGGGCATCGGCGGCTAGCGGGTCGCCCCGGCCGCGATCAGGCGGCCACCTGAGCCGCGATTACCGGGGCCAAGGCGCGCAGCGCCCGGCCCCGGTGGCTGATCGCGTCCTTCTCGCTGGGCGTCAGCTCGGCGTTGGTGACGGACTCCCCGGCGGCCACGAAGATCGGATCGTACCCGAACCCGCCCGCGCCTCGAGGGGAACGGGTGAGCTCCCCGGGCAGCACGCCGGTCACGGTCCACTCGCGGCGGCCGCCGCCCGCCGTCACGTAGGGCAGAACAAGCGCCGCGGCACAGACGAACTGCGCCCCCCGCTCGGACACATCCGCCAGCTGGCCGAGGACGAGCGCGAGGTTCCTCGCGTCGTCGCCGTGGCTACCGGACCAGCGGGCCGAGAAGATGCCGGGCATCCCGTGCAGCGCGTCCACGCACAGGCCCGAGTCGTCGGCGACGGCGGGCAGCCCGGTGTAGGCGGCCACCGCGCGCGCCTTCAGCAGGGCGTTATCGGCGAACGTGAGCCCGGTCTCGGCCACCTCGGGCATGGCGGGGAAGGAGTCGAGCCCGACCAGCGTGACGTCGACCCTGGTTCCACCCAGGATCCTTGACAGCTCAAGGACCTTGTGGTCGTTGCGGGTCGCCAGGACGACGCGCGGCCCGTCGCCAGCGGAGGGCGCTGGAAGATCAGCCGGCAAGGGTGCGGTCCTGCAAGGCCGAGAGCTGGGCGCAGCCCGCCGCGCCCAGGTCGAGCAGGGTCCCGAGCTCGGCCCGCGAGAACGGCTGTCCCTCGGCCGTTCCCTGCACCTCGACGAAGTCGCCGCTGCCGGTGCAGACCACGTTCATGTCGGTCTCGGCGGCCGAGTCCTCCTCGTAGCACAGGTCGAGCCGGGCCTCGCCGTTGACGATCCCGACGCTGACCGCGGCCACCGACGCGATCAGTGGCGATCCCTTGAGCCGGTTGCGCGAGCGCAGCCAGCTGATCGCGTCGTACAGCGCCACGTAGCCACCGGTGATCGCCGCCGTCCGGGTGCCGCCGTCGGCCTGTAGCACGTCGCAGTCGATCGTGATCGTGTTCTCGCCGAGCGCCTTGTAGTCGACGCAGGCCCGCAGCGACCGTCCGACGAGCCGGGATATCTCCTGGGTGCGCCCGCCGAGCCGGCCCTTGACCGACTCCCTGTCGTTGCGGGTGTTGGTGGCCCGCGGCAGCATGGCGTACTCGGCGGTGAGCCAGCCAAGGCCGCTCCCCCGCCGCCACCGCGGCACCTCCTCGGCGACGCTGGCCGCGCACAGCACCCGGGTGTTGCCGAACTCCACCAGTACCGATCCCTCGGCGTGATCCAGCCAGCCCCGCGTGAACCGGACCGTGCGCAGCGCGTCGGCCGCACGTCCGTCAGGTCGTGTCATAAGCCCCACCCTATCGAAAGGGGGCGTCCGCAGCCGGGCGGGCGGCAGGCCGCCTGCCCGCGGGCAACGGGGTCACAGCTCGATGGTCAGGCCGCTGCGGGCAAGGGTCAGCGCACCCGCGAAGGCCTTGGCGGCTTCCTCCCTTGAGGCCACTGGATCGTTCCAGGGCACCAGGTGGGTGAGCAGGAGGTGCTCCGCGGCCGCCCGGGTGGCGTGCTCGGCTGCCTGCCGCGCGGTAAGGTGCACGTTCGGCGGGCACCCGGCCTGCGTGGTGAGGAACGAGGCCTCGAACAGGGCCAGGTCCGCGCCTCGCGCGAGCCGCACGAGCTCGTCGCACTCCCCGGTGTCGGCGGAGTAGGCGATCGAGGCGCCGGCCTGGGAGATCCGGAAGCCGAACGTCTCCACCGGGTGGTTCATGTGGCCGGCCTCCACGGTGAACGGGCCGATCTGCCGGCTGCCTGGCGCGAGGGCCTGGAAGGAGAACGCGCCCGCGACCCCGTCGTGGTCGTCGACGCCGTGGATCTTGGCGATGCGCTCAAGCGCGCCCCCTGGCGCGTGTACCGGGATGGGCGGCAGCGGGCCGCCTGGGGCGTAGTGCCTGGCCACCCGGTACCCGTACAGGTCAACGCAGTGATCGGCGTGCAGGTGGCTCAGCAGGACCGCGTCAACGTCGGCGATCCCCGCGTACCGCTGAAGCACGCCGAGGGCACCGTGGCCCATGTCCACGACGAGGCGGAACCCGTCCGCCTCGAACAGGTAGCAGGATGAGGGACTGTCCGGGCCGGGGAAGCTCCCGGCGCAGCCGACCACCGTTAGGCGCATGCGCCACATTGTGCCCCCTGGAGTTCACTCCCCGACAGGAAAGCCGGGGTAGCCGCCAGGAATCCGGCTGATCGTCAGGCCCAGAGCTGGCCGTCCAGCTTCTCCTCGGCTTCCTCGAGGGTTCCGCCGTAGGCTCCGGTGGACAGGTACTTCCAGCCGCCGTCCGCGACCAGCACCACGATGTCCGCCCGCTGGCTCGCCCGCATGGCCTGGGCCGCCATCGCCAGGCCCGCGTGCAGCGCGCAGCCCGCCGAGATCCCGGCGAAGATGCCCTCCTTGGTCAGGAAGTCGCGCGTCCGGTGCAGGGCGTCCTGAGAGGACACCGAGAAGCGGGTCGTCAGCACCGACTCGTCGTAGAGCTCGGGCACGAAGCCCTCGTCGACGTTCCGCAGCCCGTACACGAGCTCGCCGTAGCGCGGCTCGGCCGCGACGATCTTCACGTCGGGAACGTGCTCGCGCAGGTAGCGCCCGGTCCCCATCAGCGTGCCCGTCGTCCCGAGGCCGGCCACGAAGTGGGTGACGCCGGGCAGGTCAGCCAGGATCTCCGGGCCGGTCGTCTCGTAGTGTGCGCGCGCGTTGGCCTCGTTACCGTACTGGTAGAGCATGACCCAGTCCGGGTGCTCCGCGGCCAGTCGCTTGGCCACCCTGACGGCCTCGTTGGAGCCGCCCGCGGCCGGGGAGGCGAAGATCTCCGCCCCGTACATCCGCAGCATCTGGCGGCGTTCCTCGCTGGTGTTCTCCGGCATCACGACGATCAGCTGGTATCCACGCAGCTTCGCGACCATGGCCAGGGAGATACCGGTGTTGCCCGAGGTCGGCTCCAGGATCGTCGAGCCGGGACGGAGGAGGCCGTCCTTCTCCGCCTGCTCGATCATGAAGAACGCCGCCCGGTCCTTCACCGATCCAGTTGGGTTATAGCCCTCGAGCTTGGCCCACAGCCGCACGTCATCTGAGGGCGACAGCCGGGGCAGCCCCACGAGCGGCGTGTTTCCCAGGGAAGCCAGGAGGGATTCGTAGCGCATGGGGACGGGTCCGTTCTGTCCGGTGGGGCAGGGAGCTTAGCGCGAGCCGCCGGCCACCGCGGGCAGCACGGTCACGGTGTCGCCGTCGGCCACCGGGGTCTGGAGACCGCCGAGGAAGCGGACGTCCTCGTCGTTCTTGTACACGTTGACGAAACGGCGCAGCTTCTCTCCGTCAAGCAGCCGGTCGCCGATGCCAGCGTGGGCGGCGTCCAGGTTCTTGATCAGCTCGCCGAGAGTGGATCCTGATCCCTCGACCACCTTCGCGCCGCCCGTGTAGGTACGCAGGATCGTCGGGATGCGAACCTCGATGGCCATGAAGAACTCCTCGCTTGCCGTCATCTCAGGGGGCGCCCCCCGCGCCCTCGCCGGGGGATTTGCCAGTGCAGGGTGGACAACGGTGTGCCCGCCCCGATCATTCCACGATATCGACTGGCTCCTCGGTCACCGAGCCGTCGAGGATGCGGTAGGAGCGGAATTCCACCGTGTCCTGCTCGCGGGTGGAGACCAGCACGTAGTGGGCGTCCGGCTCGTTGGCGTAGGAGATGTCCGTCCGGGACGGGTAGGCCTCGGTCATCGTGTGCGAGTGGTAGATCACCACCGGCCCCTCATCCCGGTCGTCCATCTCGCGCCAGACCCGCAGGTGCTGCGAGGAGTCGAACTCGTAGAACGTGGGCGAGCGCGCGGCGTTCTCCATCGCGATGAAGCGCTCCGGCCGGTCGCCGCCCAGCGGGCCGGCGATCACTCCGCACGCCTCGTCGGGATGATCCTTACGGGCGTGCTCGATGATCTTGTCAACAAGCTCGCGGGAGATCCTCAGCATGATGGCGAGGTTATCTCGCCAGCGCCTGGACCAGCGACTCCTGGATCGCGCCAAGCCAGCCGTAGACCTCGAACGTAGCGACCTTGGGGTCCTCGGGGTCGAGGGCGGCGAGTTGCTCCTCGAAATCCTCGGTCACCTCGAGCTTGACCCCCCAGGCCAGCCGTACGTCGTTGATTGCCCGCATCCAGTCTCGTGCCTGGCCGGGGGTGAGCTTTACCCGGCCGCCGTTGTCGGGCAGGGTATCGAGGATGGTCTGGGCGAAGTACTTCTTGGCCTCGCGCAGGCTCCGCTCGGTGTACTTGCGGAACTCGCCGGCCGCCTCGGGGTCCTCACGGTAGGCGTCTGGCAGCAGCCGGGCGAGCACGGGGTCGGTGGGCGACTGCGGGGCAGGCCCCTCCTCGAAGAGCGCCTCAAGCTCATCCATGACGCTGCGCTGGGGCTGGTCCTTGCGGTCGTCGCCCATCAGGTCAATCACGTGGTTGGCCAGCAGCCGCAGCAATTCGGCCTCGCCCGCCGAGAGCCACACGCGCACGCCGCCATCGCGGGCGGGGAAGATCTCCACTTTTACCTGTCTCGCCTATTGCTAGACGCCATGTTGCTGCTGTTGCTAGACGTCGTGTTGCTAGACGTCCTGGCGGACGGTAGCCCACAGGCCGTAGCCGTGCAAGATCTCAACGTTACGCTCCATGGACTCTCGGGTGCCGCTGGCGACCACTGCCTTGCCCTTGTGATGAACATCGAGCATGAGTTTCTCGGCCTTCGGCCGGGGATACCCGAAGACATGCTCGAAGACATAGGTCACGTAGGACATCAGGTTGATCGGATCATTCCAGACGATAGTGACCCACGGCTTGTCTGGCACCGATTCATCCTCGATGCGGGGAAGATCAACCTCAGCGGGTGCCACACTCACTCGTCCGCACCTCCTTGTACGTAGTCTTCCACCTGTGACTGATTCGGTGAACGGCGAGGCAGCGCCACTGGCTGGCACGAGGGCAACGGCCAGCTTCCCGCTGGGGAGTACCGCCCTGCTTACTGACCATTACGAGCTCACCATGCTGCAGGCCGCCCTGCACAGCGGGGCGGCGAGCCGCCGGGCGGTGTTCGAGGTCTTTGCCCGGCACCTGCCGCACGGCCGCAGGTACGGCGTCGTAGCCGGCACCGGGCGACTGCTCGACGCGATCGAGCAGTTCCGCTTCGGCCCGGCTGAGATCGAGTTCCTGCGCGAGTCCCGCGTCGTGAACGAGGCTACGCTCAGCTATCTGGCATCCTACCGTTTCTGCGGGGACATCTGGGGCTACGCCGAGGGCGATGTGTACTTCCCCGGCTCGCCGATCGTCGTCGTCGAGGGGACCTTCGCGGAGGCGGTGCTCCTCGAGACCGTCATCTTGTCGATCCTCAATCATGACTGCGCGGTGGCCTCGGCGGCATCCCGCATGGTCACCGCGGCGGGCGACCGGTCGCTTATCGAGATGGGGTCGCGGCGCACGCACGAGTCCGCCGCGGTCGCCGCCGCCCGGGCCGCGTACATTGCCGGGTTCGGGTCCACGTCGAACCTCGCCGCCCGGCAGGCCTACGGCGTTCCCTCCGGCGGCACAGCCGCCCACTCGTTCACGCTGGTGCACGACTCGGAGAAGGACGCGTTCAGCGCGCAGGTGGCCTCGCTCGGGGCCGGCACGACGCTGCTTGTCGACACCTTCGACGTGGAGGCGGCCGTGCGGTCGGCCGTTTCCGTGGCCGGCCCGTCACTGGGCGCTGTCCGGGTTGACAGCGGCGACCTGGCGGCGGCGGCATCGGCGGTCCGCGCCCAACTCGACTCGCTCGGCGCGACGTCCACCAGGATCATCCTCACCGGCGACCTCGACGAGTACTCGATCGCTGGCCTCGCGGTCGCCCCGGTCGACGGCTACGGCGTCGGCACATCGCTGGTGACCGGCTCCGGTGCGCCGACGGCGGCGCTGGTCTACAAGCTGGTCGCCCGGGCCGAGAATGACTCGGGGGCGCTGGCGCCGGTGGCCAAGCGCTCGGTCGGGAAGCCGGGGCGAGGCGGACGCAAGTGGGCGATACGCGAGCTTGGCCGGGGGAACCTGGCGGCGACCGAGCGAATACTGGTGGAGCAGCCAGGTCCAGAACGTCGCGGCGGGCGTGAGCTGCTGCGCCAGCTGGTGCGGTCGGGAACCGTGGTGGGACGGGAGCCGCTGGCCGCGGCGCGGGGCCGGCACCAGGAGGTCCTGGCCGAACTGCCGCCCTACGCCCTTCAGCTATCCCGTGGCTACCCGGCGATACCGACGGTCTTCGGACGGGGCGAGGAGGAAGGCTAGGCGCGAGGAGGGCTGCTCACCCGCGGCGGCAGGCCTTCCCGGTGTGACTTGCCCCGGTGCGGGGACGCACCCCGGTGTGGCCGGCTTGCGGCTAGGCGGCGGCCGGGCACCCGCACACGGTCTTTCCCACCTCCTTCGGCGAGCTGGCCCGCATCACTCGCGGTACGGCCGCCGACGTAGGTGACTGACGCATTTCCGCAATCACGGATTTCGGTCTCCGTTGACGCGGGATAGGGTAACTTTCGTGCGCGCGCTCATCATCGTCGACGTCCAGAACGATTTCTGCGAAGGCGGCTCCCTCGCGGTGGCCGGCGGCACCGCGGTCGCCCGGAGCATCAGCTCGCTGCTGACCGCGGGCGAGCACGGCTACGACCATGTGGTGGCCACCCAGGACTTCCACGTCGACCCGGGTGACCACTTCTCGGCCCATCCGGACTTCATGTCCACCTGGCCGCCGCACTGCGTCGCGGGCACGACCGGGCAGGACTTCCACCCTGAGCTTGACACGCGCGCCATCGAAGCCGTGTTCCGCAAGGGCACGCACTGCGCGGCGTACAGCGGGTTCGAGGGGGGGACAGAAGACGGCACCGTGCTGGCCGACTGGCTCCGTGCCCGCGACGTTGACTCGGTCGACGTGGTTGGCATCGCGACCGACTACTGCGTCCGTGCGACCGCGGCCGACGCGGCGGCGGAGGGATTCACGACCAGGGTCCTGCTTGGCCTCACCGCCGGGGTATCTCCTGGCACCACGGCCGAGGCCATCGGGACCCTGCGTAACGCCGGAGTGGCGGTCACGCAGGCCTGATGTAACGGCCACGCGCTATTCAGCGCCGGGACAGTGCCCACTGGCGAATCGTCTGGATGCGGGCCTGGATCTGGTCGGCCGAGGCTTGCGGGATCGCCGGGCCGCCGCAGGCGCCGCGCAGCTCGTTGTGTATGACGCCGTGCGGCTGGCCGGTGCGGTGGCTCCAGGCTCCGACGAGGCCGTTGAGCTCCTTGCGCAGCGCCGCGAGCGCCTCCCGGTTCACGGCTGGCCTTGGCTGCGGTGCGGCCTGCGGTCCTTCCTGGCCCGCGACGGGCACGACCGGGGCACTGGAAGGGGGGCCAACCGAGGCGCTGACCGAGGCGTTAACCGGGGTGCTTGCCGGGGTGACCACGGTGACGCCGACAGGAGCGGCAACGGCTGACCGGGCGGCTAGCTGGGCGGCCTGCCGCTTTCTCAGCAGCAGGGCCACCTGGTCCGGGTCGAGCAACCCGGGCAGTCCGAGGTAGTCCTCCTCCTCGGGCGATCCGGCCTCGGTCGCGGTGCCGAACTCGCCGCCGTCGAATAGCACCCGGTCGAAGGTCGCCGAGGCCTTGAGCGCCTCGAAGGCCCGCCCGTCCAGCGGCGTGTCCGGGGTCTTGCGCGCTCGCTGCGCCTCCGCCAGCTCATCGTCGGCGTCGCGCTGCGCGTGCGCGATCACGTGATCACGCTCGGCTTCCAGCTCAGCGGCGAACGCGAGCAGGACCGGCACCGAGGGCAGGAAGACCGAGGCGGTCTCGCCGCGCCGCCTGGCCCGCACGAACCGGCCGACGGCCTGGGCGAAGAAAAGCGCGGTGGACACGCTGGTCGCGTAGACACCGACCGCGAGACGGGGCACGTCCACGCCCTCGGACACCATCCGCACCGCGACCATCCAGCGGTCCTCGGACGCCGCGAACTTGGCGATCTTCCTGGAGGCGGTCGGGTCATCCGACAGCACGACGACGGGCCGCGTACCGCTGACCCGGCGCAGCAGGGCCGCGTAGGCGCGGGCCGTCTCGTGATCGCCCGCGATGACCAGGCCGCCCGCGTCGGGGATCTCGCGCCTGACCTCGGTCAGCCGCTTGTCCGCCGCCTCGAGGACCCGCGCGATCCACTCGCCGCCCGGGTCGAGCGCGGTTCGCCAGGCCTGCGCGACCTGGTCCTTGGTCATGGGGGTGCCGAGCGTGGCGGAGATCTCGTCGCCGGCCCGCGTCCGCCAGGCCATCTCGCCGGAGTAGGCGAGGAAGATGACCGGCCGCACCACGCCGTCCGACAGCGCCGGCCCGTAGCCATACACGAAGTCCGAGGCGGACCGCTTGGTACCGTCCGACTCCGGGACATACGTAACGAAAGGGATGGGATTGGCGTCAGAACGAAACGGCGTTCCTGTGAGGGCAAGCCTGCGCCTCGCGGGGTCGAACGCCTCCCTGACCGCCTCGCCCCAGGACAGGGCGTCGCCCGCGTGGTGGACCTCGTCGAAGATCACCAGCGTCCTGCGCCCCTCAGTGCGCTGCCTGTGCAGCGCGGGGTGGGCCGCGACCTGAGCGTAGGTGACGGCCACGCCGTGGAAGTCAGCGCCAACTGGCCCCTGCGCGTTGCTGTACGCGGGATCGATCACGATCCCGAACCGTGTCGCTGCCTGCGCCCACTGGTACTTCAGGTGCTCGGTGGGGGCCACGATCGTGATGGACACGATCTCGCGGAGGTTAAGAAGCTCACGGGCTATCGTCAGGGCGTACGTTGTCTTACCCGCGCCAGGCGTGGCGACAAGGAGGAAGTCGCGCTTGTTCGCCCGGAAGTACTCCGCGTAAGCGTGCTGCTGCCAGCCACGCAGGCCGTCTACGGGCGGGGTCACTCCTCGCCGTCGCCGCCGGACGGCAGCGAGTCGTAGATCTCCTTGCACTCAGGACAGACCGGGAAGCGCTGGGGGTCACGGCTGGGCACCCATACCTTGCCGCAGATAGCGCGGATGGGCGTCCCGAAGACCGAGCTCTCGGTGATCTGGTTGGCGTCCGCGTAGTGCGCGAACCGCTCGTGATCGCCGTTGGACGTGTCAATCCTGACGTCCTCATGGACCTTGAGGTCGCCGCCTGGAAGTACTTCGGTGCTCACGAGTCCTAGTTTACCTTCCCTATGGCTGCGGGCGAGGCCCGCCGCGGGCGATGTCGAGGTGGCGATCCCCACCCGGCCTGAGGGAATCAGGGCGCTCCCTGGCCTCAGTTGAGCCCGGGATCATCGGGATAAGTCGCCAGGAAGGCGACATCCCCCTCCTGGCGGCGCAGCACCGAGCGCCAGAGCTGGTCCGCGTCGGGGGCGAAGACGTCGCCAGGCTCGGCACTCACCACGTGCCAGGCGCCCTCATCGATCTCCTGCTTGAGCTGGCCGGAGGACCAGCCAGCGTACCCGGCGTAGACGCGCAGCGCGCGGATGGCGGGGGCGAGCACGTTCGGCGGCGTGTCCAGGTCGAGCAGGCCGAGCCGGGCCAGCGCCGGCGCGCCGTCGAGCGCGCGCCAGCCTAGCGGCTCATCCGTGCCGGGGACCAGGGCAAGGGCCAGGGCGCTGTTGGGCGAGACCGGTCCCCCCTTGAATACCACGCACGGATCGGTAACGAGGTCGGTCCACTGCTGGAGTACCTGGCCGACCGGGATCTGGGTGGGGCGATTGAGTACTACCCCCAGCGTGCCCTCCGTCTCCTCATGCTCGACGATGAGGACGACGGTGCGCCGGAAGTTCGGATCCCCGAGCAATGGCGTGGCGACGAGGAGTCTTCCTGCCTTCGGATCCGCGCCCATGGCATCCATGTAACCATCACCGGCGGGGTAGTACGTCCCCGCGGGCTGGCCGAGCGTGTCGCTCGGCTTAGTCCACGTCTTGGCCGTCGGAGGCAGACGCCGTGAAAGGCGAAGATCCCTCCGGCTTATCCGGGGCGGCGAACTGCCTGATGGCCGCTGCGACGCCGGAGGCGACATCCGGGTGGAAGACCGACGGGATGATGTAGTCAGGGCCGAGCTCGCCCGGCTGCACGACATCGGCCAGCGCCCGCGCGGCCGCGACGAGCATCCGGTCGTCGACCTTCTTGCTCTGCGCGTCGAGCAGGCCGCGGAACACCCCGGGGAACGCCAGGACGTTGTTGATCTGGTTCGGGTAGTCGCTGCGCCCGGTGGCCACGACCGCCGCGTACTCCCTGGCCTCCTCGGGGTCGACCTCGGGGTCGGGGTTGGCCAGCGCGAACACGATCGCGTCCTTGTTCATCATCTTAACCTGCCCGCCGGCCAGCACGTTGGGCGCGGACACGCCAATGAAGACGTCGGCCCCGGTGACCGCGCCGGCGAGGTCGCCGCGGTAGCCCTCGGCGTTGGTGTGCTCGGCGATCCAGGCCAGGCTCTCGGTCAGGCCCGGGCGTCCCTGGTAGACCGCACCCTCCAGGTCGCAGGCGATCACGTTCCTGGCCCCGGCGGTCAGCAGCAGCTTGAGCACCGCCGTCCCCGCGGCCCCCGCGCCGCACATCACGATGCGTACCTTGCTCAGTTCCTTGTCCACCACCCGCAGCGCGTTGGTGAGCGCGGCGAGCACGACGATCGCCGTCCCGTGCTGATCGTCGTGGAAAACCGGGATGTCGAGCATGGCCCGCAGCCGGCGCTCCACCTCGAAGCAGCGGGGCGCGGAGATGTCCTCCAGGTTGATCCCCCCGAAGCCGGGGGCGATGGCCGCGACCGTCGCGACGATCTGGTCGGTGTCCTGGGTGTCGAGGCAGATCGGCCAGGCGTCGATGCCGGCGAACCGCTTGAACAGGGCGGCCTTGCCCTCCATGACCGGCAGCGCGGCGTAGGGCCCCACGTTGCCGAGGCCGAGCACCGCCGAGCCATCGGTGACGACCGCGACGCTGTTTCGCTTGATGGTCAGGCGGCGGGCGTCGTCGGGGTTGGCCGCGATCGCCATGGACACCCGGGCGACTCCTGGCGTGTACGCCATCGACAGGTCATCCCGGTTGCGCAGCGGCACCTTCGAGCGCATCTCGATCTTCCCGCCGAGGTGCATCAGGAAGGTCCGGTCGCTGACCTTGTGCACCGTGACGCCAGGGATCTCCCGCAGGGCCGCCACCAGTGCCTCGGCGTGGCCGGTGTCGATCGCGGCACAGGTGACGTCGACCCGGAGGTGGCCGCGGTTACCCGAGGCCACGTCAAGCGCGGTGACCACGCCTCCCGCCTGCTCCACCGCACGGGTGATCTCGCTGACCGCGCGGCCGTGCGAGGCCACTTCCAGGCGAGCAGTAAATGAGTAGGAAACACTCGGCGCCATGGTCACTTGAATTTCCGCCTTTCCTGGACCCGCGGTCTCAGGGTATCCGCCCCGCGCGGTGCGGGCGCGAGTGTCCCAGGCAGGGACGTACCCTTCATTCATGGCGACGGAGTCCGCACTGAGCCCAGCGTCGGCCGAGGCTGGCGCGATTGACGTTACGCGCCTGCGCGTTGCCATCGCCCGGCTGTCGCGGCGGCTGCGCCGCCATGAGGTGGCCGGGCTGACCCCGTCCCAGCTGGCCGCGCTGGCCACGGTCGAGCGATCGGGACCGCTTCGGCTTGGCGACCTCGCCGCCGCCGAGGGTATCGCTCCGTCAACACTGACCCGCGTGGTCACGGTGCTCGAGGAAGCCGGGCTTGTCGCGCGGCGCCCTGATCCGAGCGACGCGCGGGCGAGCACGATAGCCATCACGGACCTCGGCCACCAGACGATGGACCAGCTGCGGGACGAGGGCACCGCCCTGCTGGCCCAGAGCCTGCTGCTGTTGTCCCCCGAGCAGCGCGTGGCGCTGGCGGAGGCGCTGCCCTCCCTGGAGCTGCTGGCCGAGGCGGACTCCCAGGCCCGCGATCGCTAGCCCGCCGGCGCGGCGGGGGCGAACGAGCCCGAAGAGCCCGCGGCCTGCTAGAAGAGCAGGCTGGACAGCCGCTGCCTGGCCGCCTTCACGGCCGGGTCACCAGGCGGGAAGATCTCGAACAGGTCGATCAGGTGGACGCGGGCCTTGTTGCGGTCATCGCCCGTGGTGCGCTTGATCACGCCGAGCAACCGGTCGAAGGCCTCCTCCGAGCGGCCGGAGGCGACTTCCAGGTCGGCCAGCTTGGCCTGCGCGTCCGGATCGTCGGGCCGCTCGGCGGCCTGGCGGGCGATCGCGGTCACGTCGTCATAGCCGCTTACCCGGCGCATGACGTTGACCTGGGCGAGCATGCTCCGGGCGAATCCGTCGGACGGCACCTCGGACAGGGCCTTCTCCAGCAAGGAGGCGGCGGAGTCCAGCTCGCCTGCCTCGATCGCGTCCCGTGCGGCCCGCAGGTGCGGGGGCAGGTCATCGTCATCGTCGTCGGAGTCAGTGCCCGCCGCCGCGTCCGGCACGGGGGCCGCGTCGCCGGCCGGCGGCAGGCCGAGCTGCTCGGCGACCGAGAGGATCTGGGCCAGCCACTGGCGGACCTGCGCCTCGGGCATCGCGCCGAGGAAGGCGTCCACCATCTGCCCGCCGATGATGGCGACCACCATCGGGATGGACTGGGCCTGGAAGGCCTGGGCCAGCCGCGGGTTGGCGTCGACATCGATCCGCGCGAGCACCCAGGCGCCGTTCGCCTCCGCGGCGAGCTTCTCAAGCACCGGGCTGAGCTGCTTGCAGGGGCCGCACCATTCCGCCCACAGGTCCACGATCACCGGGACGCTCTGGGACCGCATGGCCACGTCCTCATTGAACGTCTGCTCGGTAACGTCAATGACGTATCCCGCCGCGTCGCCTGCGCCGTCGTCATCGCCGGACGAGCCACCCTGGGCGCTGGCGCTTGACGCGGCCCTGGCGGCCTGTTGCCTGCGCTGCGTGGCCGCCTGCCGCGCGCCGAGGTCGACGGCACCGTATAGGGAGAAGTCCCGAGGCTGTTGCATATCTCTATCCTGCCGCATGCTTAGGGGTTCACAAGTTCATCATCGCTTGTTCCGGTCTGATAACGGCACGCAAGGGAGCGCTCCTGGTAGCATTAGCCGTGCTACTATTCGCATCATGACATCGGAGGGCGAGGGTCCCCAGACAGGCAGCGCCCCGCGACGGGGCCGCCCCCGGCGGGCAGGGGCGGACCGGCTCCAGCCGGATCCAGTGCACCACGCGATCGGCTCGCAGCGCATCGGCATCCGCGAGTTGCGGCAGCACGCGAGCGTCTACGTCGACCTGGTCGAGCGCGGGCACACGGTGGACATCACCAACCGGGGTCGGCTTGTGGCCCAGATGATCCCGGTGAAGGAGCCCGACAGCCCGCTGGAGCGCTGGATCGCCGCCGGGGTGATCGAGCGGGCCGAGGAATCTGGCAGCGCCCTGGAGATCGACCCCTACCCGGCGCTTGCCCCCGGGCGGCCGACCGCGAGCGACGTCCTTGAGCAGATCCGCGACGAGGACCGGTCATGATCTACCTGGACTCATCCGCGCTGGTCAAGCTGGCGCTCACCGAGCCAGAGTCGGCGGCGCTCATCGGCTACCTGGCGGAGCGACAGGACCAGGCGCTCGTCTCAAGCGCCTTGCACAGGACCGAGGTGCTGCGGGCTATCTGGCAGGCCGAGCCGGGCGCGCTCACCCGGGGGGTGCGGCTGGTCCGGCGGATCGGGCGGGTCTCGCTGACTAGCGAGGTGCTGGACAACGCTGCTACCCTGCCACCGCAGCGGCTTGGGACAGCCGACGCCATCCACCTCGCGTCAGCACTGGCGATCCGGCGGGACCTTTCCGCCTTCGTCGCCTACGACAAGCGCCTCCTCGACGCAGCCGCCGAGGCAGGCCTGCCCACTGCGAGCCCGTCCTAGCCAGCAAGGGGCACGGGCAAATAATCCAAAAAGTCACAACCACCTGCGGGCGAGCGGCGTCTGTAGTGATGGCTCGGGTGACGGGGGCCAGCCAGCCGGTCTAGCAAGCCGGCTTCGCTGGCACAGCCACGTCAGCCAGCCGCCACCATCGGCCCTCGCCTGAACGGGTGAAGTCAGTGCTAATGCAAGCCACGAGCACCCTGGCTACCGGTGAGGCGCCGCCGCGGGCGGCGCGGCCGGTCCAGGCAGAGGGAGGCGGCCGGGTGGTCGGGGACGCGGGCACAGGCCCGCGTGGCGCCATGCCTAACGAGGGTTCCGGCGGGTGGGATGTCATCAGCTCCACCGGCCCCACGCCGACTCTGAGGGCGCCCAAGGCTGCACGGGCCGCCGCTGAGCAACTGTTCGCCACGCAGTACCCAAAGCTCGCGGGCTGGGTCCGGCGGCTGGTGGATGACGACGAGACCGCCCACGAGATCGCGAGCGAGGCCTTCGTCCGCCTGCTGTCACGGTGGACCAAGCCAGCTAGCCTCGACAGCCCGCAGAGTTACCTCTACATGATCGCGACCAACCTGGTCAGGGACCACTGGCGCAAGATGGAGCGGGAGCGCCGCGCGATCCGCAGCGTCACCTCGGGCGGCGACCTTGAGCCCACGTCCGATCCGGCGCAGGACGTGGACGTGCGGGAGCTGATCATGACGCTGCCGGCCAGGCTGCGCGAGCCTTTCCTGCTGCACTACTACGCGGGCTTCGGGATCCGGGAGATCGCGCTCCAGCTCAAGCGGCCCGACGGCACGATCAAGGCCGACCTGTATCATGCCCGGAACAAGCTCAAGGAGGCGCTGCACGCACGCGGGACCACGGGCGGCTCAGGAGGGAGGTCACGTGATGCCAGGTAACGAGCGCGATCCGCTGGATGACTGGCTGGAGCGCGAGATTCAGCCACTCCCCCCTCCGCCGGGAACGTTCGAGCTGATCCGCAAGCGGGCCCGCCGGCGCAAGGCGGGCAGGCTCGCGGCCACCGTCACCTCGGCCGCCGCGGTCGCCGTCCTGGCGACCGTCGGGGTTCCCGCCGCGCTTTCCCTGCACCTCGGCCCGTCCGCGACGAGCGCGCAAGTGGCCAACGGCCGGCCGGGCTCGCCCGCCCCGTCCTCCTCGGCTGCGGCGCCATCGACCGGGGCCAGCACGGCCACGTCCTCGGCGAGCCCGCGGCTCGCGCCTTCCGGGATCAGCGAGACCACCAGTGGCGGGCAGTCCCCGCCGGGCGGCCCGGTCCCGGCCAACTTCGAGCCGACCTCCGTCACGTTCGTCAGCTCGAACGCCGGGTGGGCGATCGGCCAGGCGGGGACGCCGGGCCACTGCGCCAACAGCGTCCCGACGATCTGCACGTCGATCGTCAGGACAACCGACAGCGGGCAGACCTGGCGCGGCATACCCGCCCCGTCGACCAACCAGGTGACCGGCATCCGCTTCCTTGACGGCGTGAACGGCTGGGCCTATGGGCCTGATCTGTGGTCGACCCACGACGGCGGTAGCACCTGGACCCAGCTCAGCACCGGGGGCCAGCAGGTCATCGACCTGGAGACCGCGGGCCGCGAGGCGTTCGCGCTGTTCGCGAACTGCTCCACCGCCACCGGCGGCTCCGGGCAGGACTGCACCAGCTACAGTCTGAAGGCAACCGCCGCCACGTCCGACGACTGGGTCGATGTCGGCCCCGCTACCAGCGACCTGCCCGACGCACGCGGCGCCGCGCCAACCCTGGTGCTCAGCGGCAGCACCGGATGGCTGCTCGGGGCGGACGGGACGATCTACTCGGGACCACTGACCGGGGCCTGGACCAAGCTGGGAGACGCCCCCTGCCCGGCGACCCCATCGCAAAGCAGCCTCGGCGGCGCGCTCCTCGGCTATGACACCTACACCAGCAAGTTCGTCGCGGCCTGCACCACCGTGCCACAGTCGACCGCGCAGCAGGCCACCCAGAAGGCGGTCATCTATAGCTCCGGCACCACCAGCCTGAACTGGCAGGCGACGGCCGAGGGACTCAGCGGCGGCAACCCGGTCGGGCTGGCGACCACCCCGTCCTATCAGGCCATCCTGGCCACGTCGCAGGGAATCTCGGTCCTGGACACCAGCACCGGCCAGTGGACCCAGACGGTCACCCTGGCCAAGGGGTTCAGCTACGTAGGGATGACGACCAAGCTGCGGGGCGTGGCGATCCCGGCCGACACCTCGCTGCACGAGATCTGGATGACGTTCGACGGCGGCCGCAGCTGGCAGCCGTACCCGATTACCCCGTGACCGGGTAACCCGCGGACGACAGCAGCTTCCCTGACGCCTCATGCGGGTCCAGGACGCCATCGGCGACCTGGCCCGCCAGGGTGTCAAGCAGCGGGCCTGCCAGCCTGCCGCGCACCTTGCCGTAGGCGATCGCCAGCACCTCGTCGCGCGCCCGCGCTCGACGCCGCCGGGCGAGCTCGCCCGCCGAGGCCAGCCAGTCCCAGTGCCGGTCAAGCGCGCCGAGCAGCTCACCGATCCCCTCGGACGTCGTCGCCACGGTCGGCACCACCGGCGGCTTCCACGGCGCCGACGACAGCGCCACCATCTGGTTGATGTCGCGCACGGTGGCGGCGGTATCCGGCCGGTCGGCCTTGTTCACCACAAGCACGTCGGCGATCTCAAGCACGCCCGCCTTGGCCACCTGAATCGAGTCGCCCATTCCCGGCACCACGACGACGACCGTGGAGTCGGCGGCCGAGGCGATCTCCACCTCGGCCTGTCCGACGCCCACGGTCTCCACCAGGATGACCGAGAAGCCAGCCGCCTCAAGCGCGCGGATCGCCATCGGGGCAGCGGCCGACAGCCCGCCGAGCTGCCCCCTGCTGGCCATCGACCGGATGAACACCCCGGGGTCCGTCGCGTGCCCCTGCATCCGCACCCGGTCACCGAGCAGCGCGCCGCCAGAGAACGGCGAGGAGGGGTCCACGGCCAGCACCGCGACTTGCTCGCCCCGCGCTCGTAGCGCCGTCACCAGCGCGCTCGTCGTGGTGGACTTGCCCGCCCCTGGCGCCCCCGTCAGGCCGATCACCCGGGCGACTCCCGGCGGCGGGCCGACCTCGGCACCGTGATCGGCGCTGCCCGCCCGGGGGCCGCTGGCTGGCCGGCCGGCCGCCGCGGCCGCCAGTTCCCGCAGGATCAGCCGGCCGCGGCCATCGCCGTTCTCGATCCACGAGATGGCGCGGGCGAGCGACCTCGCATCCCGGGCTAGTACCCCGTCAGCAAGACGGCGGATGGCGGTGGCGGAGTCGGCCTCCTCGTTCAGCGCGGTGCCCGCAGGAGCAGGGCCGATCCCTGACCACCGCCTCCGCACAGCCCGGCCACGCCGAGGCCGCCGCCACGGCGGCCAAGCTCGCAGGCGAGCGTGAGGGCGATCCGGGTGCCGGACATGCCCAGCGGGTGGCCGAGCGCGATCGCGCCACCATTGACGTTGACCCGGTCGGGGCCGACGCCGAGGTCACGCATGGACTGGATGCCCACCGCGGCGAAGGCCTCGTTGATCTCGATGAGGTCAAGGTCGCCGACCTTAAGGCCAGCCTTGGCCAGGGCCTTGAAGATCGCGTTGGCGGGCTGGGAGTGCAGCGAGTTGTCGGGACCGGCCACCGTGCCGAACCGGCCGACCTCCGCGAGGATCGTCGCGCCGAGCTCCGCCGCCTTCTCCCGTGAGGTAACGACGACCGCGGCGGCCCCATCGGAGATCTGCGACGAGGTTCCCGCGGTAATCGTGCCGTCGGAGCCGAAGGCCGGGGGCAGCTTGCTCAGCGACTGGGCGGTGGTGTCCGGGCGGATGCCCTCATCGGTGTCGAGCAGGGCGACTCCCTTGCCCCGCTGTGAGACCTCGACCGCCACGATCTCCTGCGCCAGCGTGCCATTGCTCGCGGCGGCGGCCGCGCGCTGCTGGGAACGAGCGGCGAACTCATCCTGCTCCTCGCGGGAGATGGCGAGCTTGCCGTTGTGCCGCTCGGTTGACTCACCCATCGACATGCCGTCGAAGGCGTCGGTGAGGCCGTCGTAGGCCATCGCGTCGATCATCTCGACGGCCCCGTACTTGTAGCCCTTGCGCGAGTTCCTCAGCAGGTGAGGCGCGTTCGTCATGGACTCCATGCCGCCGGCCACGACCACGTCGTACTCGCCGAGCCGGATCAGGTCCGCCGCCTGGGCGATCGCGTCGAGGCCGGACAGGCAGACCTTGTTCACCACCGTCGCCGGGGTGCTCATCGGGATGCCCGCCTTGACCGCCGCCTGGCGGGCGGTGATCTGCCCCGCCCCGGCCTGGAGCACGTGACCCATGATCACGTACTCGACGTCGTGGGGAGAGATACCGGAGCGCTCCATGGCTCCCTTGATGGCGAAGCCACCCAACTGCGCGGCCGAGAAGCCGGCCAGCGAGCCGAGCAGTCGTCCCATCGGGGTCCGCGCCCCGCCAATGATCACCGGGTCCGGCATCCAAGCCTCCATGCTACGAGCCAAGAACTATCTGGGAGGATACCCAGCATGCTGGAACGCATCGATCATGTGGGCATCGCCTGCCGGTCCCTCGAGGCCGCCATCGAGAAGTACACGTCGGTCTTCGGCCTGACGGTGACCAGCCAGGAGGTCAACTCCGAGCAGGGCGTCAGGGAGGCGATGCTCGCGGTCTCCCCCGGCTCAACTGCGCCTTTCGCGTCCTACGTCCAGCTGCTTGAGCCGTTGTCCGACAGCAGCCCGGTCGGGAAGTTCCTGGCCAGGCGGGGGGAAGGCCTGCACCACGTGGGCTACGCTGTGGCGAACGTCACCCAGGCACTGGCCACGATCGAGGCGGGCGGCATCGTCCGGCTGATCGACTCCCGGCCGCGGCACGGCTCGATGGGCGCGTCGATCGCCTTTCTCCACCCGGCCGACCTCGGCGGCGTGCTGACCGAGCTCGTCCAGCCGGCCAGCCTGCCCGGGCCCAGCCTCGCCTGATGGTTCGTGACACTTCGTGATCGTCTTGACCATGCGTGAAACGTGATCAGGCAAGGGCGCCCACTGGGGCGCGCGGCGGTCATTACGACCCCTAGACTTGCCTGCTAGGCAGCGACAAAAGCCTCCGAAGAACCCACGGGCAAGGCGGAGGCGGAGTAGTGTCCTGTCACTGGGCGAGAACCTCGCCGGAGTCCGCTTGACCACGGCCACGCCGGCGACAACTCGGCTGACCTCCCCGCCTGCCGTCCCCCGTCTAGCCAGGATATAGGCCAAATGCAATCGGACATTGACGCTCAACTGACCAGCTTCTTCGAAGAGACCCCGCCTCGCGACTTCGCCAAGGTAATGCGCGGTTACGACCCGCACCAGGTTGATGAGCACATCAGGCAGCTCGCTGCCGAGGTCCGCCGGCATCAGGAAGACGCGCTGGCCGCTCGGCGTGAGCTTACCGACGCGCACCGGCAGATCCAGGAGCAGGAGCGGCCGACTTACTCCGGCCTCGGCGCTCGCATTGAGCAGCTGCTTCGCCTAGCCGAGGAGCAGGCAACCGAGCTCGTTCAGGCCGCCCGATCCGAGGCCAACGAGATCAAGGCGGCCGCTAAGGTCGACGCGGCCGAGCTGCGGGCCGGCGCCGAGAACGAGGCCGCGGAACTGCGGGCGAACGCCAAGCGCGAGTCCGACGACGTGCGCGGTGCCGCCGAGCGTGAGGCGGACTCCATCCGCTCCACGGCGCGGCGCGAGGCCGACGAGCTCACCTCGACGACCGAGCGCGAGGTCGCCAAGCTGCGGGCCACCGCCGACCACGAGGTGGCCGAGAAGCGCGCGGCGACCGAGCGGGAGATCGCCCGGCTGCGTACCTCGACCGAACGTGAGGTCGCCCAGCTCAAGGCAACTGCCAAGAAGGAGCGGGACGACATCCTCAACTCCTCCAAGCGGCAGGCTGATGAGATGCGCAGCCAGGCGCAGCGCATCCTGGAGGAAAGCGAGGCCCAGCGGGCGCAGGCCGAGGCCGAGTTCGAGATCCAGCTGGCCGCCCGCCGCGAGGAGGCCGAGCGGCAGGAGGCCGAGCGCCTCGCCGCCGCCCAGGCTGCCACCCAGAAGCTGGTCTCCGAGGCCGAGCAGCGCGCGTCCACGGCCGAGCAGCGCGCCTCCAAGGCGTCCGCGCAGGCCGACCAGACCCGCCGCGACGCCGACACGCACGCCCGTCAGCTGGTCACCAACGCCAAGAAGAACGCTGACCAGATTGTCGCGCAGGCCAAGGCCCAGGCTGAGTCGCTTATGAGCGAGGCCAAGAGCGAGGCCGAGCGTCGGCGCCTTACCGCCCAGCGCGAGGTCGAGGAGCTGACCAGGCAGAAGGACAACATCTCCAGCCACCTGGCCCAGGTTCGCCAGCTCCTCGGCGGCCAGATGGGCATGGCGATGCCCGCGATGCAGGCGATGGAGCAGCAGGTTCCGGCGGCGGCGCCGAAGCCCGCCCTGGCCGAGAGTGCTCCGGCCGCACCGCCTGCCGCCCGCCCGAACGGCGCCAGCCAGCCGGCCACGAACGGCAACGGCAACGGGGCCTCCGGCGGGGGCGGTGGCACCGAAGAGGACTGGTGGACTGAGTAAAGCCAGCCAGCTCGCAGCGAGGACCCCGGAACCGCGTTCCGGGGTCCTCGCTGCGTGTTGCGTCGCTGCGGGTTGCGTCGCTGCGGTGCTCTCGCGGCCTGGTGCCGCTACTGAGACCAGTCCGTCGGCAGTGCCCCTCCGGTGAGTGCGGCCGGGTTGACCCAGCGGACGATCTCGTTCAGCACAATGCGAACATAGGGCTCACCCACCCACAGGTGCTTGGCCCCGTCCACGGCGATCAGCTCAGCCTTGGGCACGCGGGCGAATCGCGGCCGGGCCACGTCCGGCTTGAGGTAGTCGTCGAACTCGGGGATGAGGGCCACGAGCGGCTTGCCGGTGGAGGCCCACCGGTCCAGGTCCGCGTCGGTGGCCCGGCGCAGTGGCGGTGACAGCAAGATCGCCCCCTCGACCTGCGGCAGGTCGCCCCAGCGCAGCGCGAGCTCGGTACCGAATGACCAGCCAACCAGCCAGATCCTCGGCAGTCCGTGCGCGACCGCCCACGCTACCGCCGCCTCGACGTCGAACCGCTCGGCGTCCCCGTTGCCGAATTCGCCGTCGCTCTTGCCTCGTTCGGACTCGGCCCCCCGGGTGTTGAACCGCAAGACCGCGAGGTCAGCGAGGGCCGGCAGCCGATAGGAGGCCTTCTTGTAGACATGGCTGTCCATCATCCCGCCGTGCGTCGGCAGCGGGTGCAGCATGACCAGCGTGCCCACCGGGTCCTTGGCCTGCGGCAGCGCGAGCTCGCCGACGAGGTTCAGCCCGTCGGCCGTCTGGATGTCGATCGGCGTCCGGCGAGCGGGAAGGACGCTCGCTGCCCTGATCTCAGTCACGGTGGCGCTGCCTCGCTGTGGTTGGGAGAAGTCGTTCGGTGATGGGTGCCGTTACCGGCCCGGACGTCGCTGCATGCGGCGCTGCCAGCATGCAGTATGCCAGTGCCGCCGAGAGTCCACGCCCGCGGCACGACTCGGCCAGGCGACCGTGTGCGGTGTTCCCGGGAGGATCTCCTGATCACACCCTGGGCACCGGTAAGCCTTGGTCGCCGCCGCGCCTGGCACCGGCCGTACCACCCAGTCATCATCCGGCCACTCCTCGATGCGCTCTGGCCCGAGCGGAGCGGACGACGCGGGGGGCGGGTGACGACGGGTCTTGCGCGGGCTCACAGCAACCCAGGTTATCCCTGTCTTTCGAGGGGACGACCTCGCGTAACCCCCGATACGGTCGCTTGACGCGGCACCTTGAACGATGTGGCCACCTCGCGGCTCCCAGCGGACCCGCTCCCCCGCCCGGCCCCGCCATCTCGTCATCTCGCTAGCTGGGCATCTCGCTATCTCGGCATCCCGCTATCCCGGCATCTCGGCATCCCGGCATCTCGGCATCTCGGCATCCCAGCATCCCGGCATCCATCCCAGCATTCCGGCATCCCGGCATCCATCCCGGCATCCATCCCGGCATCCCGGCATCCCGGCATCCATCCCGGCATCCCGGCATCCCGGCATCCATCCCGGGACTGTAATTTCAAAGGTGTAACTTCCGTGATGGAGGAGACATCAGATGACAGACGTGACTACGCAGAGCGACGGCCTGGCGGGGTTGTCGGCGGCTGACGAGCAGCTGCTGCGGGAGCTGACCGAGCGGGCGCGGGCCGGCGGCCTGAAGCTGACCGGCGAGGACGGCCTGCTGGGCAAGCTGACGAAGATGGTCGTCGAGGGCGCCCTTGAGGGCGAGATGGACGACCACCTCGGCTACGAGAAGCACGACCCGGCCGGGCACAATAGCGGCAATTCCCGGAACGGCCACCGGCCGAAGACCATCCTGACCGAGGCCGGGCCGGTGGAGATATCGGTGCCGCGCGACCGGGACTCCAGCTTCGAGCCGAAGATCGTGGCGAAAAGGCAGCGGCGCCTTACCGGGGTCGAGGACATGGTGATATCGCTCTCCGCGAAGGGCCTCACTCACGGCGAGATATCAGCGCACCTCGCCGAGGTCTACGGCGCCGAGGTCTCGAAGCAGACCATCACGACAATTACCGACCGGGTAATCGAGGGAATGGCAGAATGGCAGTCCAGGCCCCTGGACCCGGTCTACGCGGTCATCTTCATCGACGCGATCCACGTCAAGATCCGCGAGGGCCAGGTCGCCAACCGGCCCCTCTACCTGGCCCTGGGCGTCACCGTGGACGGCCAGCGGGACATCCTGGGCCTGTGGGCCGGGGAGCACGGCGACGGCGAGGGCGCCAAGTTCTGGCTCCGCGTCCTGTCCGAGATCAAGAACCGCGGCACCCGCGACGTCCTCATGGTCGTCTGCGACGGCCTGAAGGGGCTGCCCGACGCGGTGAATGCCACCTGGGAGAAGACGGTGGTGCAAACCTGCATCGTGCACTTGCTGCGGAATTCATTCAAGTACGCGTCGAAGCTGCACTGGTCGCAGGTCGCGAAGGACCTGAAGCCGGTTTACACCGCGCCATCGGAAGCCGCCGCGATCGACGCGTTCGCCGAGTTCTCCGGTAAATGGGAGAAGAAGTACCCGGCCATCATACGGCTCTGGGAGAACGCCTGGGCCGAGTTCGTCCCCTTCCTGCAATTCGACCGGGAAATAAGGACGATAATCTGCACGACCAACGCGATCGAGTCGATCAACGCCCGGCTCCGGCGCGCCGTGAACGCCCGGGGGCACTTCCCGACCGAGCAGGCCGCCATGAAGTGCCTCTACCTCGCGCTCATGAGCCTGGACCCCGGCGGCACGGGACGCAAGCGGTGGTCCAGCCGCTGGAAGGCCGCCCTGAACGCGTTCGACATCACCTTCGACGGCCGCCTCAGCGCGGGACGAAACTAGCCAAACAAGACTTAAGTTTACACCTTTAACTTGACAGACCC
>Ga0335075_10000760_pt1 | contig 54602 bp, 54 predicted proteins | sample Lox_Sample_24_FD_206723 | JGI IMG/M metagenome (GOLD analysis project Ga0335075, IMG submission 206723) | Soil microbial communities from Loxahatchee National Wildlife Refuge, Florida, United States - Lox_Sample_2.4 | ecosystem: Environmental > Terrestrial > Soil > Wetlands | place: USA... | reverse complement strand
TCCCGCTGCGCCCCGTGGCGACCGAGCGCCCGCCGCCCGGCCGGGGACGCTGGGTGCAGTGGGAAGCGATCTGGGAGCGGACCCGTTCGCTCGAACGCTAGCCGGGGCCCTCGAGCGTGCCGAGCACCCCGAGGACGTCCGGCAGCGACGGTGGCGGCGCGCGCCGGGGCGCCCGGACCGCCGCGAGGACCCGCCGCACGACGACCGCCGGCGCCGCGTCGGCGTCGACGACGCGGAAGCGCTCCCCGAGTCGCGGAGCGACCCGCCGTCGGTAGAGGGTCTCCTCCCACCGACCGACGGCCTCGTGGCGGGCCGCGAGGTCGGGCGGATGACCGGACGGGTCGCTCGCGACCCGGCGCCGGCGCTCGCGCGCCGAGGTCGCGAGGTAGACCGTGAGGTCCGCGAGCCCCCAGCGGCCGGAGCGCGCGAGCCGTGCCGCCCGTCGCAACAACGGCGGCAGCACCCCCGCCCCGGCGCCGCCGGTGCGGACGAGCGCCCAGGGGTAGGTCAGCGGTCCGAGGAAGCCGGTGTCGGCGACGACCGGCCCCGGACCCCCCCACGAGCCGGCGCGGAGGTAGCGGCGGGCCTCGGCCTCGAGGAGCCGCGCCTCAAGTCGCGCGAGGGCGCGGTCCGAGTCGAACGCGAGCGACGGACGCGGGTCGAGGCGCGCGTACGCCTCGGGCAGGAGCTCGGCGCGGAGCGCGGCGGCGACCCCGACGGCCGCGGTGGACTTGCCGGCGCCCGACGGCCCTTCGATCGCCACGACGAGCCCGTCCGTGCCGCTCCCCCGGGGGCGCAAGGGCGGTCGCGTCAAAGGCGTACCGCCGCGGGACCCGGTCCGTCTTTAGCGCGCCCCGGCCTCCCCGGGTCGTGGCCGAAGGGAGCGCGGGAGCGCCGGCGACCCACCGGTTCGCGGCGCGAGTCCTCGAGTGGGACGACCTGAGCGAGATCGCGCGCGAGATCGAGCGCACCGAGAGCGACCCCGAAGGAGTCGGGATCATGACCCGCAAGGGCCGGGTCTTCCCGGTCCGGCTCTCGGGCGTGTCGCTGAAGGCGTCGCCGCTCCTGAAGCAGGAGCTGCTCGCCGTCGGGGGGGACGCGGCGCACGCCCGGGGGATCGCCGACCACTCCGTCGCGTCGAGCGCCGTCCTCCTGCTCGCGACCTGGGGCCAGTACCGCCGGCTCCTCCCGAAGCTGAAGCGCCAGCCGTTCGCCCTCGGCGAGATCGCCGACGAGGTCGACCGGGCCCTCCGGCACTACGTCGCCCACGGGGCCCGGACCGTCCGCCTGCCCCACCGGCCGCTCACCCTCGGGGACCGGCCGCGGGTCCTGGGCGTGGTCAACGTCACCCCCGACTCGTTCTTCGACGGCGGCCGGTTCCCCGAGCCGGCGGCGGCGGTCGCCGCGGCGCTGGCGCTCGCGGAGGAGGGCGCGAGCGTCCTCGACATCGGCGGGGAGTCGACCCGTCCGGGCGCGACCCCGGTATCGCCGGAGGAGGAGTGGCGCCGGGTCGCGCCGGTCCTCGACGGGCTGCGCGACCGCTCGCCCGTCCCGCTCTCGATCGACACGCGGCACCCCGAGGTCGCGGCGCGGGCGGTGGCGGCAGGAGCGGACCTCGTCAACGACGTCGAGGGGCTCCGCTCCGAGGAGATGCGGCGGGTCGTGGCGCGCACCGGGGCGGGGGCGATCGCGATGCACATGCGCGGGTCCCCGACGACGATGCAGGCGGATCTGGAGTACGCCGACCTCCGCGGCGAGGTGTTCCGCGCGCTCGCCGACGCGACGGACGCGGCGGTCGCGGCCGGGGTCGCCCCGGATCGCCTCCTGGTCGACCCCGGGATCGGTTTCGGCAAGTCCGCGGAGCAGAGCCTCGAGCTGCTCGTCCACGCCGGGGAGTTTCGCAGCCTCGGCTACCCCGTCGTCGTCGGCGCGTCGCGCAAGTCGTTCCTCGGCGCGCTCGGCGGGGGGGCCGACCCGAGCGAGCGGCTCGCGGCGGGGCTCGCCGCCGCGGTGATCGCCGCGGAGCGCGGGGTCGCGCTCGTCCGGACCCACGACGTCGGCCCGACGGTGCGGGCGCTTTCCCTGGTCGCGGCCGCCGAGCGGGCGGCCCGTCGCCCGCCCGCCGCCGGGGGCGCGCTCGCGGCCGAAGCCGCGGACGATTGAGTCCCGGCTACGGGATCGGGTTCCCCGCGTCGTCCACGTCGACCTCGAGGATGAGCGCCCCGACGTACTGGCAGTCGAGGCAGTGGTAGACCTGGCCCGTGATCTGGCCCGCGGCGAGCTCGACGCGGGTCGAACCGCACGTCGGGCAGCGCAGGATCCGATTACGGTGCGTCGTCCCCCGGCGGGTCACTCTCGCCATCGTCGTCCGGCTCCTCCGGGGAGTCGTCGTCGGGGTTCGGGGGCGCGGGCTCCTCGTCGTCGTCCCCCTCGTCGTCCGCCGGCTCGTCCGGGGTCGGGAGCTCGGCCGACGGGGCGCCCGACGGACCTCCGGTCGCGTCGGCCTCCGCGGGTCCTTCGAGGATCACGGCGTCCCGCACCTCGTCGCCCGCGTCCAGGCGGATCACGCGGACCCCGAGCGTGTTGCGGGCCTGCGAGCGGATCGACCGCACCGCGACCCGGATCGTGATCCCGTTGCGGGTCGTCACCAGGAGCTCGGAGGCCTCCGTGGTCGGGAGGACCGCGACGACGACCCCGTTGCGCCCGCCGGTGCGGATCGTCCGGACCCCCTTCGCGCCGCGGCGGGTCTCGCGGTAGGACTCGGTCGGGCTGCGCTTCCCGAAGCCGGTCGACGTGAGCGAGAGGAGCGTCGGGAACTTCGGGCTCACGGGCGCCATCGCGACGACCTGGTCGTCCTTCTCCGCCGAGAGCCGCACGCCGATGACGCCGTAGGTCGCCCGGCCCATCGGTCGGACGTCGGAGAGCGCGAAGCGGACGAGCTGACCCGCCCGGGTCGCGAGCAGGAGCTCGGTCGCCTCGTCCGAGACGTGCGCGACCCCCACGAGCTCGTCCCCTTCCTCGAGCAGGATCGCCTGGATGCCGCTCACGCGGATGTTCTGGAACTGGTCGAGGGTCGTGCGCTTCACGAGGCCGCGACGGGTCGCGAAGAAGAGCGACCCCGCCGCCGAGAGGTCGTGGAGCGGGAGGAGCGTCTGGACCTTCTCCCGGTCCTTCAGGCGCGGGAGGAGGTTGATGACGGCCTTCCCCTTCGAGTGGCGGCTCCCCTCGGGGAGCTGGTACGCCTTCAGCTGGTAGACGCGGCCCTGGTTCGTGAAGAACAGGACGTCGTCGTGGGTCCGCGTGACGAACGTGCGGATGACGTAATCCTCCTCTTTCGTCTCCATCCGGATCAGGCCGCGGCCGCCGCGGTGCTGCCGGCGGTACTGGTCGAGCGGAAGGCGCTTGATGTAGCCGTCCCGGGTCACGAGGACGACGACGTCCGTGTCCGGGATCAGGTCCTCGAACGTGCGGGCGGTGAACGCGGGGACGATCCGGGTCCGGCGCGCGTCCCCGAGCCGCTCCTTGAGGTCGGTCAGCTCCTCGACGATCAGGTGGTCGAGCTTCTCGCGGGAGGCGAGGATCTCCCGCAGCGTGCGCGCGAGCGCCTCCTTCTCGTTCTTCTCCTGCTCGACGGCCTCCCGTTCGAGGGCCGTGAGGCGCGCGAGGCGCATGTCGAGGATCGCCTTCGCCTGCTCGCTCGAGAGGAGGAACTTTCCCATCAGGCTCGCTTCCGCGGCCGGGACGTCCTTCGATCGGCGGATGATCTTGATGACCTCGTCGATATGGTCGATCGCGGTGAGGAACCCTTCGAGGAGGTGGAGCCGCTCCTCGGTCTTCCTTAAGTCGAAGGTCGTCCGCCGGGTGAGGACCGTCCGACGGTGGTCGAGGTGGAGGAGCAGGAGCTCCCGCATCGGGAGGACGCGCGGGCGACCCTCGACGAGGCAGAGGTTGATCACGCCGAAGCTCGTCTCGAGCGGCGTGTGCTCGTAGAGCCGGTTGAGGACGATCTCGGCCGGGACGTCGCGGCGCAGTTCGAGAACGATGCTCGTGCCGTGCCGGTCGGACTCGTCCCGGAGGTCGGTGATGCCGTCCATCCGCTTGTTCTTCACGAGGTCGGCGATCAGCTCGAGCAGGGCGGTCTTGTTGACCTCGTACGGGATCTCGGTGATGACGATCTCGTCGCGGCCGTCCCGCTCCCGGATCTCGGCGGCGCCCCGCAGGTGGAGCGTGCCGCGGCCGGTCGCGTAGGCCTCGCGGATCCCCTCCTCGGAAAGGTAGCCGCCGGTGGGGAAGTCCGGTCCGGGGAGCACCCGGTGGATCTCCTCGACCCCCGCGTCGGGGTTCGCGAGGAGCAGGAGGAGCGCGCTCGCGACCTCCGTCAGGTTGTGCGGGGGCATGTTGGTCGCCATGCCGACCGCGATCCCCGCCGACCCGTTGACGATCAGGTTCGGGATCTTCGCGGGAACGTCGAGCGGTTCCTTGAGCGTCCCGTCGAAGTTGTCGGTCCAGTCGACCGTCTCCTTCTCGATGTCGGTCAGCAGCTCCTCGGCGATCGGGGAGAGCCGGGCTTCCGTGTACCGCATCGCGGCCGGCGAGTCCCCGTCGATCGACCCGAAGTTCCCCTGGCCGTCGATCAGCGGGTAGCGCAGGCTGAACGCCTGCGCCATCCGGACGAGCGCGTCGTAGACGGCGAGGTCGCCGTGGGGGTGGTACTTGCCGAGCACGTCCCCGACCGTCCGCGCCGACTTGCGGTAGGGGCGGTCGTGGGTCGCCCCCGACTCCCACATCGACCAGAGGATCCGCCGCTGGACGGGTTTGAGTCCGTTGCGCCCGTCGGGCAGCGCTCGCCCGACGATGACGCTCATCGCGTAATCGAGGTACGACTGATGCATCTCCTGCTCGAGCGGCCGGTCGTGGACCCGGTCCACTTCGGGGGGAGGGACGGCCTCGGGAGTCTCGCTCATGCCGCCTCCGCGCGGGCGCCGAGCTGGCCCGCGATCACGCGGTTCGCCTCCGCGAGGAACGCGTCGCGGCGCCCCGACGGGATCGTCGCCCCCGCCGCCACCCGATGGCCGCCGCCTTCCCCGCCGACGGCGGCCGCCGCGACCTGACAGGCCGTCGCGAGGTCGGCGCCCCGTTCGACCAGGCGCAGGGTCGTGCGCGCGCTCACCTTCGTGGGCCCGCCCTCGTCGGAGAAGACGAACACCGGCCGTTCCGGGTCCAGGAGATAGAGGATCGCCATCCCGGCCTGAGTGCCCGCGAGCGTGGTGTCGGGGCTCTCGAACCACTGGAGGGCGCTCATCGAATTTACACCCTCGTCTTCCAGTCGGCGGAGGCCGCCGAGGATCCCGCCCCGCCATCCCTCCTCCGCGAGGCGCACCCGCTCGGCCGACGCGGGGTCCCCGAGCGCGTAGGCGACCCCGACCCCCGGCATCTTCGCCCGGCCCGCGGCGCTCTGCCGGTTCGAGACCTCCTCGGCGTCGAGGCCCAGTGAGGGCAGGAACCAGCGGTCCTGGTCCAGCACCTGCATCGCCTCGGGCGGGACGCCGGCCGCGGTGAGCCGCGCGCGCAACGCCGTCACGAGCCGTCGGGTCTCGTCGGCGGAGAGGCTCGACGGGGCGCGGGCCGCGTCGATCCCGAGCTCCTCGAGGAACCGCCCGACGGCTTCGGGACGGCCCGAGAGGCCCCGGACGAACGGGTCGATGCTGCCGGCGACGGCCGCGCCCATGCTCGCTCCGAAGAGCGCGACGCCGGGCCGGCGCGCGACGTGGGAACGGAGCGTCGCCTCCTCGACCAGGGTGGCGTTCAGCCCGCGGAACCCTCCGACGTGCTGGCGGTCGCCGATCGCTCCCGAGAGGCCCCACGGGGCGTTGTCCCAGTTGCGCGGGTCGAGGAAGACGGTGAAGAGCCAGGTGAGGGTTGCGGCGCACAACTCGCTCATCCCGTCGACGCCCCAATCGAGCGGGTTCACGAACGCGACGTGGTCGGGCAGGGGCGGCGGCGTCGGCACCCCGGGATACTTGTGGTGGTCGAGCACGACGACCGGGTGCGGGTGCTCCGCGAAGAGGTCGAGCCAGCTCGCGCCGGTATCCACGACCAGGATCGGGCCGGCCGTCGCCCCCGCGAGCGCGCGCATCCGTTCCCGCTCCACTCCCGCGAGCGCGGTCGCCTGCGCCGGATAGCCCAGGCGGGCGAAGGCCCGCAGCGCCGACGAGGCGCTCGCGATCCCGTCGGCGTCGTAGTGGTAGACGACCCGCCAGCGCCGCGGGTGGGCAAGCAGGAGCGCGCGCGCCTTCTCGAACTCGGAGCGGTACCTCGGGTCGGCGACGAAGCCGTCGGGCCCCGAGGGCATCACTCCACCTGGAGCGCCGCCCCGGCGGCCGAGTACCGCCAGTTCTCGGGAAGTCGGCGGCGACGTCGATAGTACCGGGCGAGGCGACGGATCCGCGATTCCATCAGGTTGAGACCCCGGCGGTTCGCGAGGTCCTTCGGGTGGGTGGCGAGGTGCCGCTGGAGGTGGACCACCCGCTTCAGGAGCGCCTGCAGGTCGTCGGGGATCTCGGGCTTGATGCCGTTCTCGCCGAGGAGGACCGCGAGCCGCTTTCCCGTGATCGCCCGGGAAAGCGGGATCGCGTAGGAGTCGCGGAGCGTCTGCCCGACCAACGCCTGGCCCATCCCGGTCTTCGCGAGCTGGACGGCCTGCTCGACGACCTCCTCGGAAGAGGCGGTCACCCACTCCGGCTTCGTGAGAGGGTAGGGCCGGTGCGAACCGGCGCGGCCCTTGTTACCGGAGTGGATCCTCGACATGGGGGGTCGCCGACCCTCGGTAGGTACTTAAAGATTTGAGGGCGGCGGGAACGGGTCGTGCCGTCAGGCGATCCGGTCGCTCTTCTGCAGGTTCTCGATGAGGAACTGCTTCCCACCGGCCGTGATGCGGTAGTGGGCCTTCGCGACGGGACGGGCGCCGTGGGCGCCCGCGGGGTAGTTGCTCGTCGACTGGACCTCGACCATTCCGTTGCGCACGAGCAGTCCCAGGACGAGCGGGAGCTTCACGAGCTCCTGCTCGATCGCCCAGAACTTGGCCAGCATGCGTTCGAGGTCGTTGAGCGCGAGCGCCTGGTCGCGCGCGCGGCCCTCGTGGAGCGACTCGACGCGGTTCAGCTGCTGAAGGATCGCGACCAGCGTCGCTCGGACCGGGTCCGGTCCCTCTCCGGGCGACATCTCCGACGATTACGCGGCGTTCATCTACTTAAATGACCCCGGGTCGACGGGCGGCGCGCCCGGGCGCGACGGGGTCGCGCGAGACGATACGTCCGTTGGAGGGCCTCCGCGAACATGAACGAGAACCGCAAGGCACGGTAGGCGGGCGGCACGGGGGTCTTTCGAACGGCGTCCAGCGACGCCCCCTCGCGCCGCGCGCGCGCGACGATCCGCTCGAGCGTCCGAAGGTACTCCCGGCTGCGGGCGAGGGTTCCCGCGTCGCCCAGCGCCCCGTGTCCGGGCACGACCCGTTCCACGCGCAGGCGACGCATCCGGTCGAGGATCCGTCCCCAGGCGTGCGGCCAGCCGTCCCCCACGGAGAGGTGGTACCCCTCGAGCGCGAGGTCCCCGGCGAAGACGATCCTCTCGTCCGGCAGGTAGCCGAACACGTCGCTCGGGGAGTGGCCGCCCCCGTACGAGATCAGGCGCAGCTGCCGGCGGGTGCCCTCGAGGACCAGCTCGTCCGTAAACGTGACGCTCGGCGGGACGATCGGAAGCGATGCGGGCGTCGCGAGGACCCCGCGGAACCAGCCGCGCAGTTGCGGGACGTCGGCCGGGGCGTACGGACCGTGGGGGTCGTCGAGCCCCACGAGCTCCTTCGGGAGCTCGCGACGCCACGCCCGGAACTGCGCCCGGCTCTTCCGCTGGATCTCCTCGCGCGTGCGGCGGGTCGAGACGACGTGCGCGTCCACGAAGGCGCTGTTCCCCCAGTGATGGTCGCCGTGGTAGTGGCTGTTGACGACGAACCCGGGCGCCCGCCCCGTGAGCCGTCGCGTCGCGCGGACGAGGTCGGCGCCGGCCATCGGCGTGAGCATCGAGTCGAAGACGACGCTGACTCCCCCCAGGTCGACGATCCCCGAGTTGCACAGTCCGAATCCGTCCACGGTCGCGATCGCCGCGTGGACGCCGGGGGCGATCCGCTCGAGTTCAAAGTGGCGGGAGGCGGGGCGCGGCCGGGCCATCGGCCGCCCCCACGGGGACGGGGTACAAGGAGTCTCGCCGGGCGGCCTAGACCCGGCCGACCCGCTCGAGCTCCTTCAGGAGCAGCTGCTTTCCCGGCAGAGTGATCGCGAAGCGCTCGCCGACGACGCGGCCCCGGTCCCAGGCGTACTCCGACTCGGTCAGTCGTCGGGCGAGACCGTTCGCCATGAGGACGTCGAGGGTCTGTCCTGCCTGGTCGATCGTCATCGCGGGGAAACCGGACTTCCCGAGGAGGTGAACGACCTCCTCGCGCTCGAGGCCCTCGGTGGAGCCGTGCTCCTCCTCGACCTGGTTCAGGAGTTTCAGGACCTCGACCATCTCGAGGTGGAGCTCGCGCGCCTGGCCTTCCGGGGTGTCCGGCACGCTCGGGGACCGGGGACTCCTCGCTCTTGAGGATATCCGTCCACGCGCGGACGCACGCCGGCCAGCGGGCTTTTAGGTCGGCTCGTCCGGTACCCTTCCGTCCATGACCTGTACGTGCCGGAACCCGGCCCGATGCCCGATCTGCAACACGCCGGTGCGGGTCCCCCTCTCCAACCTCGAGAACCAGGTCGGCGGCGCGTTCCTGGTCGAGCGGTTCGCCCGGCGGGATTCCTCGGCGTCGCGCGAGGGGCTCCGTCGGTTGATCGAGGGATGGGCGAGCTGCCCGTCCTGCGGCCACTCGATCCACACCGAGCACTCCCGCTCGTGCGTCGCCGAGGCGCTCGCGAGCGCCGGAGTGCCGATGAGCGAGCGGGAGTCGATCCTCGCCAAGATCACGTTCCCCGAAGGGTAGCGGGCCGACACGCATGCCCGCACCGGAAGACTTCGTGGTCACTCCCTACGAGGTCAAGGGCAAGATCGACTACGCCCGCCTCCGCGAGCTGTTCGGTACGCAGGAGCTCACGCCGGAACTGCTCGCTCGAATCCACCGCCTCGCCGGCGGCGAGCTCCACCCGCTCCTGAGCCGCGGAATCTACTACTCGCACCGCGACCTCCCGGCCCTCCTCGACGGGTACGCGAACGGACGCCCGTTCTTCCTCTACTCGGGGCGGGGCCCGTCCGGACCGCTCCACACGTCGCACCTCGTCTCCTTCGACCTCTGCGCGTGGCTGCAGCGCCGCCTCGGAGTGCCGATGTACATCCAGATCACCGACGACGAGAAGTTCTGGGCCCGCGCCGGACTCTCGCGGGAGGAGACGGCGCACTGGGGGCTCGAGAACCTCTACGACATCCTCGCGCTCGGCTTCGACCCGAAGCGCACGCACGTGTTCTTCGACTCGCGCTCGATCGCCGCGATGTACCCGCTCGCCATCCGGGTCGCCCGGAAGATCAGCTACTCGAACGTGAAGGCCGTCTTCGGCTTTCCGCCCAGCACGAACATCGGGCTCGTCTTCTACACGGCCCTCCAGAGCGTCCCCGCGTTCTGGCCGTCCTGGGCGGAGGGCCGCAGCGTCCCCTGCCTCATCCCCTGCGGCATCGACCAGGACCCTCACTTCCGCCTTTCGCGCGACATCGCCGAAGGGCTCGGCTACCCGAAGCCGGCGCTCGTCCACTCCCAGATGGTCCCCGGCCTGCTCGGCGAGGGCGCGATGTCGACGACCGGTTCGCGCGCCGACGACGCGCTGTTCCTGAACGACCCCCCGGCCGTCGTCGAGCGGAAGCTCCGCTCGGCGTTCACCGGCGGACGCGCGACCGTCGAGGAGCAGCGTCGGCTCGGCGCCACGCCGGAGGTCTGCTCGATCTGGGCGCTGTGGCGCACCCGCTTCGCCGAGTCGGACGCGAAGTTCGCCGAGGTGACCCGGACGTGCCGCTCGGGCGAGCTGCTGTGCGGCGACTGCAAGGGACAGCTGATCGAGCGCGTCCACCGCTTCTACGAGCAGCACGCCGTCGCGCGCGAGAAGGCGAAGGACTGGGCCGAGTCGACGATCGTGACCGAGCCGCCGCGGCCGCTCTGAGCGGACGCCCTACCCGATCTCGGGTCGCAGGTCCGGCGGGTCCGGCCGTCGGAGGTGGGGGCCCTCGGGCCGGCCCGGGAGCGCCACCGCCCCGGCCGGCTCGGGGGCACCGGCGCCTTCAACGGCCGTGAGGAGCTTGAGCATCGGGCGGAACAGCGAACGGGAGGCGCGCTCCGGGTCGAGGGTGTAGGCCCGGTCGTACGCGGCGACCGCCTCCTCCTCCTCACCGAGGGTGAGGAGCGAGAGGGCGAGCTCGAGCCAGCTCTTCGCCTCGCGGGCCCCTTCGCGCTCGCCGGTCTCCTCCACGTGGTCGTCGCCGGCGGCGTGGGAGAAGCTGCGCGGGCTCCCGTCCGGGGTCGGTCCCCGGGAGAGCACGAGCGCGCGCTCGAACGCGGCGGAGGCCCCGGTCTCGTCGCCCGACTCGGCGAGCGCGACCCCCAGGCGGTGCCACGCCACCAGGTCGTCCGGGGTCAACGCGACCGTCCGGCGGAACGCGAGGGCGGCGAGCCCCCACTCCTCCCGCTGCGAGCGGGCGACCCCGAGATGGAACCATGCCTCCGCGTTCGCGGGCGCGAGAGCGACCGCGCGGGAGAGCGCCCCCTCGGCCTCCATCGCCTGGCCCAGGTGGGCGAGGCAGATCCCGTAGTACGACCACGCGCCGGCGTCGGTCGGTTGCTCCCGCACGACGTCCCGGAACGCACGCTGGGCCACGTCGTATTCCCGGCGGAGAAAGTGGTGGACCCCGAGGTCGAAGCGCTGGCTCACGGGCGGTTCTCCCGAGTGCACTCCCGGAACGGGGGAAAAGCTTGCCGCCGCACGGGCACCCCGGGCCGGACGGCCGCCCGTGCGGCACCTTCGCGCGGCGACGGCGTCTTTATATGCGGCGCCCGGCCATGCGCCGTTCGAGGAATCCCGAAGCCCACCCCCATCGAGCGTCCCGCCCGTCCTAGTTTTGACGAGTGCTCTCTCGACGAGGGTCGCTCCTCGATTCCCCAACCGCAAAACGCGAACCAAGAAGGCGACAAGAGATGGTGGACAAACCCCTGACCAAAGTGCGTGACCTGACGCCGAACTCGAAGCAAGTGAACGTCCTCGCGAAGGTGCTGAGCGTGGGCGAACCCAAGGAGGTCATGGGCAAGTTCGGCGACCCCCGGAAGGTCTGCGAAGCCGTCGTCGGGGACGACACGGCCGTGATCACGCTCTCGCTCTGGAACGAGCAGATCGGCACGATCGCGAAGGACGAGGTCATCCTCGTGGACAACGGCTACGTCTCCCTCGTCCGCGGGCACATGCGCCTCAACGTCGGCCGCTACGGGAACCTGTCGAAGTCGACCGAGGCGATCGCCGAGGTCAACCAGACGCTCGACATGAGCCAGCAGGAGTTCGAGAGCGAGCGCCGGTCGTTCGGCGGCGGCGGCTTCCGCGACCGCGGGAGCGGCGGCTACGGTGGCGGCGGCGGAGGCGGCGGACGCTACTCGGGCGGCGGGCAGGGCGGCGGCCAGGGTGGCCGCGACCGGTCCGACAGCTACAAGCGCTACTAGCGCGGGGCCGACGGCCCCGAGCGAACCTCTTCCCCCGCCGACCGGGGTTCCGGTCGGCTCCATTTGATTAAATACCGCGTCCCGCTCTGGACGCCGCGCCGATGGCCGACGAGTCCCGGGAACTGACCCTCTACGTGCAGTCGAAGCGAGCGATCGCGACCTTCTACCACGCGCCCGGTACCGTCTCCGCCGAGACGACCGGCACGTCGCCGCGCGGGGCGCCCGTGACGAGCGGCGAGGACGCGACCCGCGGCGAGGAAGGGATCCTGTTCCTTTCCGACGACCAGTCGCGCTGCGTCGCGCTGACGGAAGAGGTCGCCTCGCGGCGCGGCTACCACGTCAAGGTCGTCGACATCGAGAAGGTCGGGCGGGTCGAGCGACTGATCGCCGAGCACCTGCGCGGAGTCCAGACGTTCCCGGTCCTGATCTCCCCGAAGGGCGCCCGCCTCGAGGGCACGGACCAGTTCACCGAGGAACGGCTCTCGGAGATGATGCCGAGCGAGCTGAAGAGCGTCCGCGCGTTCACCTACCTCAAGGTCCGCGGCGGCGACCTCGACCGGATCCGCGCGCTCCTCGAGACCCTGGCCGAGGTGAAGGAGCTCCACTTCCTCACCGGCGACTGGGACATCCTGATCGTGCTCGACTTCCCGGCCCCCGCCGCGAGCAAGCGGCGCGTCCTCGACTTCGTGACCGAGCGGATCCGCGGGATCCCCGAGGTCCTCGACACGTCGACCGTCGTCCCCGAGTTCTCGGTGACGAAGTTCCCGATCGACTAGGGTCGCGGAGCCGGCCCGCCGTTCGCGGGCCCGAAGATCCGTGCGATCCCGTCCGCGAGGAACCGGTGCGCCGCGACGCCCTTCGGGGTGAGCGCGAGGAGGTCGTCGCTCCCGGGCGGTACCGCGACCATCCCGAGGCGGACCAGGTAGTCGAGGTACCGCTGGAACACCGTGTAGTTGAGGCCCGCCCGCTGCTGGAGCGGGGTGCGACGGACCGGGCCGTCGGCGCTCGCCATCGCCTCGAGCAGCCGCTCGATGACGAAGAGGTCGGGTCGGCCGATCATCCCGGCGTTCCCGCGAACCGCCAGAGGAACTCCGCCTCGAGCCGCGCGACCTCGCGGACCTCGCGTTCCAGCTCCTTCTGACAGTCGCCGATCCAGTCCCGCGCGTACGCGTAGAGCGGCCAGAGCAGGCCGACCGCCAGGAGTGCGCCGACGGTCGGCGGGAGGACCGCGACCGCAGCGCCGGAAGAGCTCGCGGTCAACAGCCGGGCGCCGACGAGCGTTCCGGCCAGACCGCCGGCGCCGAGGAACCCGAAGGCGAGGGGCAGGAACGACATCTCCGTCTCCCCCTTCGCCCGCTCCAGGAGCTTCTGCGACTCGACCGCCTGCACCGTCCATCCGGGGCTGTCCGACTCCTCGCCCGGGGGGGACGGCGGGGGCGGGCCGCGGGACTCCCGCCGGGCGACGAACAGCTCGCGGATTGCGAGGGCGAAGACGACCGCGGGCGGGGTCGCGCCCACCGGGTAGACCCACAGCGGGAGGACGGTCGAGGTCGACGTCCCGCCGCCCGGCAGGGTCGTGGTCACGACGGTCGAAAAGTGGAGCCCGAGCACGACGAAGACGGCGAGGCCGCCGTACATCGCGAACAGGGAGCCCCAGGCGAGCCAGCTGAATCGGCGGCTGCGCCGTGCGACCGCGCGCGCGCGACCGAGCTGGGAGCGTACCGCGTCGACGATCGGCGGAGCGCCGCCCGGCCGGGCGGCGGCCCCCGGCGGGGTCGTCATGCCGGTTGCACCGGCGCTCGGGGGTTTACGTCTTCCTCCGCGTCGGTCCGTGCCGACGCGCCGCTCGCCCTAGGCGCGGCGGGTCCGCGGACGGCGGCGACCGGGAACGACCGGGAGCTGGCGGGAGGGCGCGCCGGCGTCGGCCCCGGGCTCGGGGGTGCCGTAGAGCGGTTCGACCGTGAGCGGGTGGTCCTCGAGCCACGCGACGCCCTCGACGTACGCCGCGAACGCCTCGAGGCTCGTGAAGAGCGGGATCCCGAGCTCGACCGCCCGCCGCCGGAGGACGTACTCGTCCTCGAGCATCCGTTCGAACTTCTCCTGCGTCAGCGAGAGGGGGACGTTGAGCAGCAGGTCGATCTCCCCTTGTTCGAGCGCCTCCGTGATGTTCGGGTGCCGGTCGGGCTCGCTGACCTTGTGGAGGATCCGGACGCCGCGGATCCCGCGCGAGGCGAGGAACGCCCCGGTATCCTCGGTCGCCGAGATCCGGAGGCCCAGGGTGCGCAGGCGGTGCGCGACCGGCAGGAGCGCTTCCTTGAGCTCGGGGCCGCCCACCGAGAGGAACGCCGTCCCACGGCGGGGCACGAGCTTCACGCCGGTCGCGACCAGCGCCTTGACCAGCGCGTCGGAGAACGTCGAGCCGAAGCAGGCGACCTCGCCGGTCGACTGCATCTCGACCCCGAGGAGCGGGTCGGAGCCGGCGAGCTGCAGGAACGAGAACTGGGGGACCTTCACGCCCCAGCGCCCCGGCGGGAGCGGCGCGACCCCCTCCCGGGAGATCGGCCGGCCGAGCATCGCGCGCGCGGCCTCGCGCAGGAGCGGGACGCCGGTCGCCTTCGCGAGGAACGGGAGGGAGCGGCTCGCGCGCAGGTTCATCTCGATGATCTGGTAGGCGGCGTTCTTCACGAGGAACTGGACGTTGAACGGTCCGCGGATCTCGAGTGCCCGGGCGAGCCGGCCCGCCGCGTCGATCAGCTGCGCCTGGACCTCGGGCGCGGTGTGCCGGGGCGGGAGGCAGAAGATCGCGTCCCCGGAGTGGACGCCGGCCCGCTCGACGTGCTCGAGGACGCCCGCGACCAGCACGCGCTGGCCGTCCGAGATCGCGTCGAGCTCGACCTCGTCGGCGCCCTCGACGAACTTCGTGATGACGACGGGATGTTCCGGCGAGACGCGGGCCGCCTGCGAGAGGAAGCGCCCGAGGTCGGCGCGGCCCGAGATCACCCGCATCGCCTGGCCGCTCAGGACGTAGGACGGACGCACCAGGACGGGGTAGCCCACGTCGTCCGCGAACGCGCTCGCCTCGTCCACGGTCGTGAACGCCCGCCAGGCGGGTTGCGGGATCTCGAGCCGCTCCAGGAGCCGGGCGAACTGGGCCCGGTTCTCCGCGGTGTCGATCGAGTCGGCCGAGGTGCCGAGGACCGGGATCCCGCACATCTTCAGGAGCGGCGTGAGGTTCTGCGCGAGCTGGCTCCCGACGCACGTGACGACGCCGGCGAACGACTCGAAATCGACGAGGTCGCGGGTGCGCTCGAGCGTGATCTCCTCGAAGTAGAGCCGGTCGGACCGGTCGTAGTCGGTGGAGACCGTCTCGGGGTTCGAGTTGAGCACCGAGACCCCCGGGACGCCCTCGGCCTTCAGTCCGTCGACGAGGTTCATGGTCGACCAGTCGAACTCGACGCTCGAGCCGATCCGGTACGGCCCCGCCCCGATCACGAGGACCGAGCCCTTCGGCATGGGCCGGACGTCGTCCGAGTCCGCGCGGTAGGTCAGGTAGAGGTAGTTCGTGCGCGACGGCCACTCACCGGCGAGGGTATCGATCATGCGGACGCGCGGCCGAACGCCGTCGGCGAGCCGGCGGCGCCGGACCTCCTCCTCGTCGAGCCGGGTCGCCCGTCCGATCGCCCGGTCCGAGAGCCCGAGCTCCTTGGCCCGGCGGAGGAGCGGGACGGGCAGCTCGCCGGGCGGCGCCGAAGCGAGGGCGCGATGGGTCGTCTCGATCTCCGCGAGGCAGTCCACGAACCAGCGGTCGATCCAGCTCGTCCGGGCGATCGTGTCCGGGTCGATCCCGGCGCGCAGCGCTTCGAGCACCCGGAAGAGGATCTCGGGGGTGGGCCGGCCGAGGTCCGCGAGGATCGCGGCGGGCTCCCGCACCTCCGCCGGCGGGATCAGGTCGGACCGCGGGTCGCTCATCCGCACGGCTTTCGAGATCGCCTCGGGGAACGACGCGCCGATCCCCATCACTTCCCCCACGGACTTCATCGCGGGGCCGAGCCGGCGGTCCGCGCGCTCGAACTTGTCGAGGTCCCAGCGCGGGAGCTTGACGACGACGTAATCGAGCGCCGGTTCGAAGCACGCGGTCGTGACCCCGGTGATCCGGTTCTTCAGCTCCGGGAGCGTGTAGCCCAAGGCGAGCTTCGCGGCGACGTAGGCGAGCGGGTAGCCCGTCGCCTTGCTCGCGAGGGCGCTCGAGCGGGAGAGCCGCGCGTTGATCTCGATCGCGTAGTACTCCTCGCTGACGGGGTCGAGACAGAACTGGATGTTGCACTCGCCGACGATCCCGCACGCCGCGGCGGCGCGCAGCGCCGCCTGGCGGAGCATCTGGTACTCGTAGTCCGTCAGGGTCTGGCTCGGGGCGATGACGATGTTGTCGCCGGTGTGGACGCGCATCGAGAGCACGTTCTCCATGTTGCAGACGGTCAACGTGTTCCCCTTCGCGTCCCGCACGACCTCGTACTCGAGCTGCTTGAACGACCCGACGTACCGCTCGAGCAGGATCTGGCCCACCGGGCTCGCGCGCAGCCCGCGGGCGACGACCTCGCGAAGCTCGGCGCGGTCCTGGGCGACCCCGCCGCCTTTCCCCCCGAGGGTGTAGGCGACCCGGACCATGACCGGATACCCGAGCGTCTCGGCCGCCTCCACCGCCTGTTCGTAGCTGTAGACCGCTTTGCTGGGGAGCGTGGGGACGCGAGCGCGCGCCATCGTTCGGACGAACTTCGCGCGGTCCTCCGTCGCCCGGATCCCCGCGAGGGGCGTCCCGAGCACCCGCGTGCCCGAGGCGCGCAGCGCGCCGGAGTCGGAGAGCTGGACCCCGCAGTTCAGCGCGGTCTGACCCCCGAAGGAGAGGAGGATCCCTTCCGGCCGCTCCGCCGCGAGGATCGGAGCGACGAACTCGGGCACGAGCGGCTGGAAATAGACCCGGCCCCGGCGCGGGGGGTCCGTCTGCAGGGTCGCGATGTTCGGGTTGACGACGATCGCGTAGATCCCCTCCTCTTCGAGGGCGTGGAGGCACTGGCTGCCGGAGTAGTCGAACTCGCCCGCCTCGCCGATCTTCAGCGCTCCGCTCCCGAGCAGGAGCACCTTCGAGGGGAGGGACGGGGTCATGCGCGCCGCTTCACCTTCCGCACGAATCGGTCGAAGACGAATCCGGCCTCTTGCGGTCCGGGATGTCCCTCGGGGTGTCCCTGGAGCGTCAGGACGCGGCCCGAGGCGTCGCGCAGACCTTCGAGGGTTCCGTCGTCGGGGTTGGTCGCCCAGACCTCGAGACCGGTCCCCGCGAGCGACGCGGGGTCGACCGCGTAGCCGTGGTTCTCGCTCATGATGAGCGCGGTCCCGTCGGCGAAGCAGATCGTCTTGTTCTGCCCGCGGTGGCCGTACTTGAGCTTGAACGTGGTCGCGCCGCGCGAGAGCGCGACCAGCTGCTGACCGAGGCAGATCCCCAGGGTCGGGAGCTCCCGTACGGTGGGCCGCCCGAGCTCGTCGATCGCCGCGGAGAGCTCCGCGGGGTCGCCCGGCCCGTTCCCGACCAGGAGGCCCGCGACCCGACGGCCCTCCCAGCGGGTCGGCACCTCGTGGTCGAACGGGAGCCGGAGCACCGAGACCCCGCGGTCGAGCAGGGCCCGCAGGATGCTCGCCTTGATCCCGCAATCGAGGACCGCGACCACCGGCCCGCCGCGGCGCGCGAGGAGCGTCGGACGCTTCGGCGCGACCTCGGCCATGAACTGCTCGTCGCCGTACTCCGGCGCCGCCCGGATCGCGCGCGCGAGCGTCTCGTCCGAGGGCCGAGCGTCGGCGGGCCCGACGTCGAGCGCCCCGCGCACCACCCCTTTCGCGCGCAGGTGCTCGGTGAGCCGCCGGGTGTCGACCCCGCAGACCCCCGGCACGTTCTCCGACCGCAGCCACTCCGCGAGCGAACCGCCGCTCTCCCAGTGGTTCGGGACGGTCGTCCCGCGCAGCACGACCCCGCGCGGCTGCACCTCGGCGCTCTCGAGACGGGGGAGCCCGTCCGCGTCGCGCGAGTTGGCGGGCACCCCGTAGTTTCCGATGAGCGGATACGTGAACGTCAGGATCTGCCCACGGAACGACGGGTCGGTGAGCGACTCGGGGTAGCCCGCCATCCCGGTCGTGAAGACGACCTCGCCGACGCGACGGCCGGTCGCCCCGATCCCGTCCCCGTCGAACCGCGTCCCGTCCTCGAGAAAAAGAGTCCCCCCCAGCGCGCTCTTCGCGGCGCGGGCCGGCACGGCCGTCAGGAACCCGAAGAGAAGGAGGAGACGGTTCGTTCTTAGCATTTGCCGTCGCCGCGGCGCTCGCGCGCGAGATTTTCCCGCTCGTGGCGGGCCGCCGCAGCGAAGGAGGCCTGAAATTCCCGCGCCGAGTGGACCGGGCGTGCCGGGAATGCCGCGAGTGGCGCCGTCGTACGATTTCGTCGTGATCGGCGGCGGCCACGCCGGGCTCCAGGCGGGCCTCAAGGCCGCGCTGCTCGGCTACACCGCCGCGATCGTCGACCGGGGACCGAAGTATTCTCGCTCCTACTACGCGCCCCGGATGGACAACATCCCCGGGTTCCCGAACGGGATCTCGGGCCACAAGCTCCTGGACGAGCAGATCGCGGCCGTGCGGAACGCCGCGGCGGTCGGTTACTTCACCCCGGCCCGGGCCGTCGCGGTCGCGCGCGCCGAGGCGGGCTACTCGGTCACGTTCGAGTGGCTGAAGCAGACCCACGAGGTTCGCGCCCGCGCGCTCGTGCTCGCGCAGGGCGTGGTCGACCGCATCCCCGAGGTCGGGGGCAAGATCGATACGATCTTTCCGTGGGCGAACCAGGCGCTGGTCGACTTCTGCATCCTGTGCGACGGCCACGAGCTCGTGGGCAAGTCGGTCGCGGTCCTGGGCGACGACGCGTTCGCGGCCCGCACCGCGCTCGACGTGCTTCACTTCCGGCCGACCTCGGTCGAGATGCTGACCTTCGGCCGTCCCCTGCTCGGCTCCGCCCCCGAAGAGGACCGCCGCTCGCTGGGGGCGGCCCTCGCCGAGCACGGGATCGGTCACCTCGACCTCGAGGTCGTCGGCTTCGACGAGATCCGGGAGAAGCGCTTCGGCGTCCGGTTCGCGGACGGGAGCCACAAGAGCTACGACCGGGGGTTCAGCGCGCTCGGGTGGTACGACATGCACCCGGAATTCCCGCGCGCGCTCGGGTGCAAGTTCGACCCGGACGGCTACGTCGTCACCGACGACGATTGCCGGGCGCTCTCCGCGGCGACCGGCGATCCGATCCCCGGACTCTACTGTGTCGGGGACCAGCGGAACGGGTGGAACCAGATCCCCGAGGCGTGGGCCACGGCCGAGCGGGCCGTCATCCACGCCTACGCCGAGTACCTGTAACGCGCCCTCAGGGTGCCGTGGCCCGCGCGGTCCCCGCGACGTCGAGGTGGCGCGCGAGCTCGGGGAGGTCCTTCGCGACCGCGGCGGCGCCGGCCGCGAGGAACCGTTCCTCGGTCGTCGCCGCGTCGACGACCGGCTCGCTCGGGTCGGCGAGGACCCCGTAGAACCGGACGCGGGCGCGCGTCGCGCACTCCGCGTCGATCAGATGGTCCCCGACGAAGAGGGCACGCTCGTTCGGGATCTCCATCTCGCGCAGGAGGAAGTGCAGCGCCTCGGGGGACGGCTTCTGCGGCCCGGGAGCGCTCCGCGTCCTCAGGTAGGGGAAGAACGGCCCGAGCCCCGTGCGGGCGAGGGCGTTCCGGGCGAAGAACTCGGAACTGCGCGTGAGCACGCCCAGCCGGAAGCCGCGCTCCGACAGCGTCCGCAATAGCGGCTCGGCTCCCGGTCGGGCCACGGTGCGCGGGAGCGCCTCGGCCTCGATCGCGTCGATCCGCTTCGGATACTCGGCCTCGAAGCGGAAGAGATTCCCCTCGGGCCCGCCCGAGTTCGTGAGCTCGGCGCGCGCCGCCTCGACGATCCGATGGATCGGCTCGTGCACCGAGAGGTGGCCCGGCACGACCCCATACTTCTCGGCGAGCCGGATCACCTCCGCCCGCATCCGTCCGAAGTCGTGGTGCGAGAGGACGAGCGTCCCGTCCAGGTCGAAGACGACCCCGAGCAACGGCTCGAGGAAGTGCGGCTCGGCGTCGCGGGGCGGCATCTCCCCTCCGCGGAACGACCGGCCCGCGGGGGAGGTAAGGGTTTCCGTCCAGCGGCAGGGGGGGTCGGCGCGGTCTACGTCCGCTGGTGATAGGCGAGCCCGTACCAGGTTGCCCGCTCCCGGTCGAAGGTCGTGCCGCACTGGTAGCAGAAGAAGATCCGGGCCGGCGGTTCCTTGGGCTCGAACTCCATCGCGGTGCCGCAGATCGGACAGCAGAGCTTCGACTCGACCGGCGGCAGCCCGTGCCAGGTGTCCCGTCGGCGGTCGTAGACGACGCCGTGGTGCGGGCAGAGGAACATCGGGTACGGCACGTGGGGGCTGGTCGGGCCCGTCATGGCGCGGCCGCACACCGGGCAGAACATCCGGGGTACCCACGTGGCGGGGCGCGATGAACCTGCCGCCCGGGACTCAGTCCGAGCCGCGCGGACGCTCGAGGGTCACGACCGATTCGCGCAGGCGGAACGAACGCCGCTGACCGCTGCGGCGCGCCCGGGCGACCTCGACCGAGACGATCCGATACCCCAGCGACGCCCCGAGACGGGCGGTGAGGAGGTCCCCCGGCACGTACGCCCCCGCGAGCAGGGAGTCCCCGACGACCAGCACGCAGCGGCCGCCGGGCACGAGCGCCGAGCGCACCCGTGCGAGCACGAGTACGAGGTCGGCGAAGTACCGGCGCACGACCGCGTGGACGTCGTCGCGACGGTAGGATCCTTTTCGCGCGACGTTGTCCCGGATCCGCGGGAGGATCTCGTCGAGCCACGGGTCGCCCGCGCCGGCCACGTCCCGGTACGCGGCGGTCTCCGACCGCGGAAGGTTGTCGCAGGCGACCTCGGCGCTCCGCAGGGCCGCCAGGTCCCGGTAGGAGCGCGCGTAGCCGAGCCAGGCGAGGTCGACCTTGTAGTTCATCACGTAGTCCATCCCGTTCACGTACGGCGGACTCGTCACCGCGAGCGCGACGGAGGCGTTCGGCCACTCGACCCGACGGGCATCCCCCGTCACGACCCGGGCCGCCGGCCCCCAGCGGCGGCGCTCGCGTGCGAGGACGCCGAGGTCGTCCGCCATCTCCCCGACGGCCGCGACGAAGCGGTCGAACGGGTCCGGACCGTCCGTCCGATGCCGCCGGTCGTAGCCGAGACACGGCGAGCGGTGGAGGCGGCTCGCGGGGATCAGGATCCGCCCGAAGGCGAGTCGAAGGGCCCGCGCGACGGGCGTGGCGTCGGCGGGGAGCGCATCCCGCAGGCGGGTCAGGTCCTCGAGAGCACGGGGGTCGAACTGCCGACGGGTCTCGCGGAGGAACGGGAGCGGTCCCGGACCCCGGCGACGCGCGCGCGACACCGTCGCCCGCGCGGCGCGGTCGAGGGCGGACGCCGAGAGCTCGAACCGGGTTTTGACGCGCGCCGCCAGCACCGCCGGGGCAAGGAGTTCCGCCCCCCACGCGCGCGCGCCGGACCGGCGCGCTTCGACGAGCGTGGTGCCGCTGCCGGCGAACGGGTCGAGCACGGTCGCCCCGGGGGCGAGTTCGGCAGCCTCGAGCACCCCCCGGACGAACTCGGCGGAGTAGCCCTGCACGTACGGCCACCATCGGTGGACGGGGAGCGCCTCGTTGGAGCGGAAGGTGATCGGTCCGGCGACCTCGCCCAGCGACACCCCGTTCTCCCGGACGAACCGTTCGACGAACGCCGCCGGATCGACGAAGTCGCCCCGTTCGTCGAGGTGCTCGTAGGCCCGAAGAATGTAGAGTCCGCGGCCGAGCCGCAGGACGTCCCCCCGGTCGCGGAGGGTGCGAAGCGCGCGCTCGACGCGCTCGGGGCGGTGCTCGATGCGGGAGGCGAGCTGGCGGACCGTCGCTCCGACCGCCCCGGTCTCCCCCAGCGCGTCCCGCAGCGCCGCGTCCAGTTCGCCGTGCGCCGTCGCCGCCACGGAGGCCGGGAAGGAGTCCGGCCTAAGAGGCTAGGCGTGCGGTCGCGGGAGGCCGGTCGGGGGCGGGCGCGACCAGGGGCAGGTCCGGCCAGCGTTCCGTGCGGATCGCCTTTCGGACCGAGTCGCGTACCGCGCGCCGCTCCGAGCGTAGCGCCCGGGCCCACGCCGTCCCACCGAGCTCGGGGTCGAGCTCCGCGAGCACGACATCGAGGTCGTGGAGACGTCCCAGTTCGCGCTGGAGGCGGCGCACGGTCGACGGGATCCGACCGAGGGACTTCCCGTCGATGCGGGTCCGAACCTCGGTGAGGTGCCGCAGCTGGCGCACGCGGATCCGGAGCCGATGCAGTCGAGTGGAGCTCGGGCGGTGGCGCGCGTCCTTGTGGGCGGTGCGGACGCGCTCGTGCCGTCGTTCCTGCTCTTCGTCCAACACCCGTTGGAGGTCGGAGCGGAGCCGGCGCCGAGGCGGGAGTTCCAGGCTCTCCCGCAGCCCCTCGAACAGGTGGCCGTCGCGCTCGGACCGGAGGAAGACCCGTACGAGCTCGCGGCCGGTGCGGGCGTCGTCCCGCAGCCGCGCTCTCAGGCGGGCGACCCGGGGCGCATCGGCGCGCTCGGGAGACGGGAGGGACGGTCCTTCCAGGAGCGCCAGCACCACGTCGCGGTCGCGGACCCGCCCGATCATGCGGGCGAGGCGTTTCAGCCGGCGTGCGAGGGGCTGGATCATCTGTCGCTGCCGGTCCGGGAGCACGTCCTCCCAGATCGCGAGCGCGTGGCGGAGCCGGCGCATCTCGCGATGGAGCTGATGCAGGCTCTCCGGGGACGGATGCGGGCGGTCGATGGCGCGGTCGACCGATCCGGCGACCTCCGCGATGAGCCGGTCGAGCTCTCGCACGAGCGTCTCGGGGCGGATCCGGACCCGTCCCGCGGTGGTCGGCACGGCCCTCTCCCGCACGGGGAGGCGAGCGCGGCGATGTAAGCCCTCGCCCGGGGGCGCTCGCGCCCACGGCTAATAAGGCCCCTCCCGGTGGGAGGCCGTGGACCGCGGTCGGGCGGCGGAGGTCCAGTCGGCGGCTCACCCCGCCCGTCTCCGGCCGGACCGGCGGATCGGCGTCATCGACGTCGGGTCGAACACCGCCCGATTCGTGGCCTTCGAGGCATCGGCCGCCGGAGCGGTGCGGGCGGTCTACGAGACGAAGGAGTCGCCCCGCCTGGGACTCGCGACCGGCCCGGACGGTCGCCTCTCCTCCGCGGCGATCGAGCGGGGGGTGGCGGCGGTCGCCCAGTTCGCGCGCACCGTCCGTTCCCTCGGGCTCTCCCGAACGGTCGCGGTCGCGACCAGCGCGGTGCGGGACGCCCCGAACGGAGCGGAGTTCGTGCGCAAGGTCGAGCGAGCGACCGGCGTCCTGTTGCGGATCATCTCGGGAGCGGAGGAGGCGCGCTACGCCTACCTCGGCATCGCGGGGGCCTGGGAGCTCGACCACGACATCGTGAGCGACCTCGGCGGCGGCTCGCTCCAGCTCGCGGAGGTCCGGGACGGGCGGCTCCGCAACTCGGTGAGCGTGCCGCTCGGGGTCCTTCGGCTCTCGCAGCGGTTCTTCGACCACGACCCGCCGAAGCGACGGGAGGTCGACGAGCTGCGCGAGCACGTGCGCGAGACGATCGGCTCGGTGCTCGAGGCGTACGGCGGGAAGGACTACCGAGTGTTTGGGATCGGCGGCACGGTTCGCGCGCTCGCCCGGGCGGCGATCGAGCTGCGCGACTATCCGATCGAGCGCGTGCACGGCTATCCGCTCTGGGACCACGACCTCGAGGCCCTGGGCGAGCTCCTCGGGGAGATGCCGTCCGCGAAGCGCCGGTCGGTCCCCGGCATCGGGTCCGACCGCGCGGACGTTGTGGTGGCCGGGATCGTGGTCCTCCAGGAGCTCGTGCGGGCGACCGGCGCCGGCCGCATCGTGGTCGCCGGCACGGGGATCCGCGAGGGGCTCGCGCTCGAAGCGGTCGGGGCCCGCCTGCCCGCGACGGCCGAGGAGCTCGCGGAGCGCTCGGCCGAGGCGGCGTCCGAGTCGTTCGCCTTCCGGCTCGACCACGGCCGGGAGGTCGCGGACTCCGCGATCGGCCTCTTCGAGGTCCTCGCTCCGCGGTTCGACTGGGGGCGCAGCGAGGGACTCGCCCTCCGGGTCGCGGGCTGGATGCACGATGCCGGCACCGCGATCGACCTCTGGCGCCACGCGAACCACTCCGCCTACCTCATCCAGAACTATCCGATCTGGGGCCTCGACCAGCGGGAGGTCCTCCTCGCCGCCATGACCGCCCGGCTCCACGAGGGCGGCGACCTCCCCTCGGCCTGGAAGAAGGGATACCTCCCGATCATCCGCTCGTCCGACCTCGAGACCGCCCGTCGGCTCGGCGCGATCCTGGAGGTCGCCGAGCTCCTCTCCTCCGCACGCCCGCGGTTCTCCCTCGGAGGGGCCGGCCGGAACCTCACGGTGGCCTTTTCTGCCCCGGCCGATACGTCCCTCCCCGCGCACTGGGAGGAGAAGGTCCGCAAGCCGATGGTGCGCGAGTTCGAGGTCGAGGTCCGCTTCCGTGCCGTCTGAGACCCCCAGCCCGAGCCACGGGTTCCCCGGCCGCCTCTTCGTGTTCGAGGGTCTCGACGGGAGCGGCAAGTCGACCCAGGCGGCCCTCCTCGGCAAGTGGCTCCAGGCCCAGGGCTACCGGGTCTTCTTCACCGAGTGGAACTCCTCCGAGCTGACGGCCGCGACGATCCGCCGCGGCAAGAAGAAGAACCTCCTCACCCCGACGACGTTCTCGCTGCTCCACGCGACCGACTTCGCCGACCGCTTCGAGCGGAAGATCCTCCCGCCGCTGAGGGCCGGCTACCTGGTCGTCTGCGACCGCTACGCGTACACGGCCTTCGTCCGCGACGCCGCGCGGGGGTGCGACCCCGCCTGGGTCCGCAACATCTACTCGTTCGCGCCCCGCCCGGACCGGGTCTTCTACTTCCGGGTCCCGGTCGCGGTGACGCTCAAGCGCAAGATCGCCTCGCGCCTCAAGATCAACTACTACGAGGCCGGCATGGACCTCGGCCTCTCGGACGACCTGCACGACAGCTACGAACGCTTCCAGACCCGGCTGAAGCAGGAGTACGACCGGATCGCCCGGACGGACGAGTTCACCGTCATCGACTCCGGCCGGCCGGTCGAGACGATCCAGTCGGAGCTGCGCGGCCACGTCCGGCCGATCCTCGACCGCTTCCCGACCGCCGAGGGGCTGATGCATGACGGATAGGACGTACGGCACCCGTCTGCCGGGGCTCACCGAGGACGCCCTCGGCGGGAAGCTGGTCGTCATCGAGGGGGCCGACGGCTCCGGCCGGACGACCGAGGTCGCGCTCCTCAAGGAATGGCTCGAGGTCGAGGGCCACGCGGTCGTCGACACCGGGCTGCGCCGGTCGACGTTGGTCGCGGAGGAGATCGACCGGGCGAAGCAGGGGCACACGCTCGGCGCGACGACGATGGCGCTGCTCTACGCGGTCGACTTCGCCGACCAGCTCGAGAACAAGATCGTCCCGGCGCTCGCGGCCGGCAGCACCGTGCTCGCCGACCGGTACATCTACACGCTCATGGCACGCGCGGTCGTGCGCGGCGCGTCGCGCGAGTGGGCGCGACGGCTCTACGGCTTCGCCCTCCAGCCGGACCTGGTCGTTTTCCTCGAGGCGCGGCCCGAGATCCTCCTCCACCGCGCGATCTCGAAGTACGGCTCGCTCGACTACTGGGAGTCGGGGATGGACCTCTCGCTCTCCCGCGACCTCTTCGAGAGCTTCTTCGCCTACCAGGACCGCCTCTCGAAGGAGTTCGCGTGGGTCGGCGCCGAGTACGGCTTCCACCGGGTCGACGCGAACCGCCGGCCGGAGCAGGTCGACGAGGACGTGCGCGCCCTGGTCGCCCCACTCTACCGAAGCGCCGCGCGGAGCGCGCCGCGGCGCTCGATCATTCGCCCGCGGAAGCGAGCTGCTTCCGGGTGAGCAGCCAGATCAGCGTCGCCGCGCCCGGGCGGACCGCGCTCGAGAACTCGAGGCACGCGGCGCCGCCCTTCGTCAGTCGAACGACGCCCACGCCCTCCCCGGTGAGGGCGAGGCCGACGAACTCGGCGAGCGTCGGTTCGTGACCGACGAGCGCGACGGTCCGGTTCGCGCCCGCGGCGCGGCGCAGCGGGCCGAAGATCGGGCTCGCAAGCAGCCCGGCGTCGAGCTCGGGCCAGACGACCGGACGCGGGGAGGACTCGAGCGCGTCCGCGATCAGCTCGGCAGTCCGCCGGGCCCGCACCGCGGGGCTGGTCGCGACCACGCGGACCCGTCCGAGGAGCGCCGCGAGCCCGGCCGCGCTGCGGCGGGTCTGGGCGATCCCCTTCCGCGTGAGGGGACGGAGGCCGTCGTTGGGCCACCGGGCCGGGTCCCGGGTCTCGGCGGGGCCGTGGCGGACGACGACGACCCTCAGCGGGCGGGAGCGTTCGACCACGATGCGCGTCCTCCGGGAGGGCGGACGAGCCGTCGGGCCAGAAAGCGGTTCCCCGCCGGGCGGGGAGGTCACTGGGCGATCGGGGGGGAGTCCCGCTCGGCGGCGTCGGAGAAGGAGACCGGGATCGCCCGGTCGAGGGCAACCTGGGCGATGTCCTGCGCGTAGGCGATCGTTCGACCGATCGACTCGAGGATGCGGGTGACCGCGGCCGCGGTGGCGGGAGGCATCGAGCCGCCCCCGACCGCCGGCAGGAGCCGGTCGGAGAGCGCGCGGCCCGACGCGAGGAGCGCGTCCCCCGTGTCGAGGAGCTCGTTCGCCGCGTCGTCGTCCCGGACGCCGAGCACCCCTTCGAGGTGGTCCATCGCCTGCCGATGGAATTGCTTGAGCGTCGTGACCGACCCCGCGCCGTCCGGCAGTTCGACCAGGCGGCGCCCGACCTCCCCGAGGACGGTCGCGTGGTCCGCGATCCGCTCGAGGCTGCGCGCGATCGTCCAGGGGCCGAGGAGCGTCACGCCCGCGCCGTCGAGGCCGAGGCGGAGCGCGGCGAGCCGCTGCACGTACCACGCTTCGCGGTCGATCTCGTCGTCCCGTCGTTCCCAGTACTGGTCGTCGCCGAACGGCAGGTGCGACCAGCTCTCGACCGCCTCGCGGTGGAATCCCACGACCATCCGACCCATCCGCGCGAGCCGCTCGGGGAGGGGGACGGGGCTCTCGTAGGCGAGGTCGCGCATGCGGACCTCTCCGTCCTCCTCCGAAACGATCTCGGGCTGCCGGGTCCGCCGGCAGAACGTCCGGACGACGTCGCGCGAGCTGCTCGCGCGCGGGTGGCGGTCGACGATGACGAACTCGCGGGCGCCCCCGAGGTACGCCCCGAGGAGGCGCCGAAAGAGGTGCTCCGAGGACTCGTTGCGGCCGACCGTAACGGTCGCGACCGGGGGCCGGCCGAGCAGCAGGGCGCCGAACGGCGCCGCCACTCGGGGCGGCGGGGATCGGCGGCGCGCGATGGCTCGAGAGGGGAGGTCGTCGGCGACGGCACGGGGTCGGGGGAGCGCCCCCCGGCGGTCGGCGGAGGCGCGGCGGGCGGGCGCCCGTTCCTCCGTCCGGATCGTTTCGCTCATCGGGAGGTCTAGGCGTCCCGGAACATATATAGAATTTCAATTTAGACTATACAAAGTACCATAGGTACTGCGGTTCTTCGTATCGGTTCCCCGCCGCGCGGGGCCGGCGCGGGCCACCCGTCGAGTCGGCGAGCCGGCCCCCGTCCTCCGGGTGGCGGTCGCCGGTGACATGGTCCCGGCAGCCACGGTGCTTCGAGACTCCGGGCGACGGCGGGACCCGAAGTGGAGTTCGGGCGGCGCCCGCGGGAGTGCGCGTCGGTCCCGACCCGGGGTCGCCTCCGGTCGACCCCGGGCGCTCGACTATTGGGTGGGCGGTCGCGCGGACGGGTCGCTCGCGGGCGGGATTGACATCGGCGCATCCTGCGCCCGCATGCCTCCCACTGATCCGCCCACCAGCCGACCGGCGAACGGACCGCTCACCCGTTTCCGCTCGTGGACGAGACCGGGTGGGTCGCGGGCGAGGCGACCATGGGCCGGGACGGATTCGAACCGTCGATCTCCGCGTTGTAAGCGCGGCGTCATCACCGCTGGACCACCGGCCCCGGGTCGGACCGAGGAGCCTCCCCCGTCATGGGCGTGTCGGTCGGCGCGTGCGCGCGGTGACGCACCCGCACCGCGAGACCGTGACCGAGCTCCATCATCAGAGGACCGGGGAGCACCGCCTCGCCGACGCCCGCGAGCGCGCCGTCGCGCAGCAGCACGACGCTGTCCCCCGCGCGGATCGCGGGGTCGGCTCGCCGTACCCCGGGGGCGAAGAGGTCCCCCGCCAGCGAGAGCGCCGGGTCGACCTCGACCCCGAACGGGGGGGCGGGCATCCACCGGCGGGCTCCCGCGACCGTGAGATGGAAGAGCCCCCGCTCCTCCCGCAGCGTCGCGAGGTCGGTCCGACCGTCGGTGAGACGCTGGAACCACGGGCGTCCGGCGAGACGGACCGGGGCGACGAACAGTCGCTCGGCCCCCGCGCGGCCGAACTGGACGCTCGCGACCTCGCGCAGCTCCTCCCGAACGACCGCGAGGGGCCCGCCGGCCACCGGGCGCTCCGGCGCGAGCGCCGCCTCGACCGCCTCCCGCAGGGACCGTAGCGCGTCGCCGCTCGTGGTCCGCCCGTCCGAGCAGGTCCACCGAACCCCCTCCCGCCCCTCGAGCGCCGGTCGAAGGAACGAGTACTCGGCGGGGTCGAGGTGGACCACGATCGACCGATAGGTTCCTTCGGCGAGGAGGTGGCGAATTCCCGCGACGACCGCGTCGCGCTCCGGATCGAGCCAGTCGCCCGTGACCGGAATATCGTAGTGACGGGCGGGCGGCAGGTCCTCCAGCTCGCGCGGCACGACGCCGATCGGAGAGCTCACCGAGACGACGTGGACCCGTTCCGCGGCGCGCACGCCCTCCCACGCCGTGGCGAAGCGTCGGTGCGAGCGCGAATGCCGGTACGGTTTCGTCCGCGAGCAGGGGACGAGCAGGAGCACGGACTTCGAGGGAGGGGGCCGGTACCGTTCGATCAGCCGCCGCCGGAACCGGACCATCTCGGGTCGCCGGAACGACTCGAGCACGACGTACCCCCGCACCCCGTTGCCGACGACCGGGGTCCGTTCCTCGAGCGCGTCGGCGAGCTCCCGGTCCGCGTAGCGCAGCATCTCGGCGAGGACCGGTTCCGCCGGGAGACGCGCCTCGACCAGCTCGCGGAGCCGGCCGGCCCGCACCGCGGCCCGGGTCTCGGCGAGCGCCCGGCGGTAGGCGTGGACGGTGTGGAGCTCGAGCGCGCCCGGTGGGTCGCTCGCGCAGGCGGGGCAGTCGCAGGTCCGCTCCGCCGACGCGGCGGTGCGGTCGAACGCTCCGAGCGCCGGGTCGAGGTACTCTCCGCGGACGGCCGCGAAGAGCCCCTCGGTCGTGTCGCTCAGGTCGACCCCGAGGTACGCGAGGAGCGGGAGACGGTGGGGGAGCGCCACCCGGGGGGCCCAGAGGACCGGCGCTCCCCCGTAGGTCTGTCGGGTCGCGCGCAGCGCCCGGACGAACGGGGCGCCCTCGGCCCACAGGGCCCGCGCGTTTCCCAGCACGATCAGCTCGGGTCGGGGCTCCGGAGCTTCGGGTGCCCGCTCGAGGGGGCCGTGGACGAGGACCGCGTGCGCGCCGATCGGCACGCCGGCGGCGGGAGCTCCGGAGACCTCGGGCGCGAGGATCGGGAGGTCGAGCTCGAGCCGGTGCGCGCCGTCCGCGAGGACCAGGCGCCGGGTCCCTGAGGGCGCCGGACCTGACTCGAGCGTGAGCCGCCCGACCGACGTCCCCGTCGTGGCGGCCTCCCCGAGGCCCGGCGTCGCCAGAGCGAGAGGACCGACCCGGGCGGTGCCGAGGAGGGCCAGCCCGTCCCTCTGTTCGACGGTGCGTCGCGCGCTCGTAGGTACGGCCCCGCGAGGTCCTCAGTCGCCGTTCGCGGGTTTTGCGCCGCGGCGGTGGGACCGACCCGCGGAAGGGGCCGGGAAGAACGCCTGCCACGCGGGCAGCAGCGCCTCCCGCCGCTCGGCCCCCGCTTCCGACCGGCCGCGTCGCCCGAAGAGCGGGTCGTGCGTGTCGCGCACCTCGCGGAGGAATGCGGCGGGGTCCTCGCTCGCCTTCTCGAACCCGTAGAGGATCAGCTGGCGAAGGAAGCTCGACTGGCCGCGCCAGCCGATCCGCCGGCGGACCGCCGGGTTCAGGTGGCGCTTCGCGAGCCGCCAGACCTCGTTCGTCGTGTGGTGGTCGCGGGCCGACAGACCGATCATCACCTGGGGCATAGGGACCGACTCCGCACCCGGGCGGGCGATTTAGCGTCCCGGGAGCGCGAATTCAAGCGATTCCGTGCACGGTCCACACGGGACCGAGCGGGAAGAACAAGGCGAGCACGACCCCGACGAGGTAAATCGCGCCCAGCGCGAAGTGCCGCTCGAACGGGACCCGCGTCTCGGTCGGTCGGCGGACGAGGGTGCGGTCGCCCACCGCCGCGAGGCCCGCCATCGCCGCGAGTCCGACGAAGTACGCCGGTGTTAGTCCGACCGCGAGGCCGAAGAGCGCGAGCAGGACGAGCGCGACCGCGTGCAGGACGGGGACGAGCCGGGCGGAGCGTCCGGCCCCGACCCGCACGGGGATCGAGTAGAGCCCGAGCGCCCGGTCGCTTGCGAGGTCCCCGAGGCTGTGGACCGTCTCGAACGCGGTCCCCCACGCGAGGAGCCCCGCCACGGCGAGGAGCACCGGGACGGGGAGGGTGCCCCGCACCGCGATGTAGACCGCCGCGGGAGTGATCGCCTCCACGAGGCCGAGGAACGCGGTCGTGAACGAGGTGACGCGCTTGGTGTAGCTGTAGCCGAGGACGAGGACGAGGGCGACCGGCGCGAGCACGAAGGCGAGCGGGTTGAGGAAGTAGGCGGCGACGATCAGCACGGCGGCGTTGGCGGCGCAGAACCCGAGCGCGAACGCGGACGAGCCCCCTCCCGTGGCGAGGAGGCGCGAGCGTGTCCGGGGGTTGCGCGCGTCGAGCTCGCGGTCGGCCCAGCGGTTGAAGCTGTGACCGGCGTTGCGCGCCGCGACGAACGCGATCACCACCAGGACCACGGTCGCGAGCGTGGGAAGCCCGTTCGCCGCGAGGAAGAGGAAGGCGAGGGCGAACGGGAGGTTCAGTCCGAGGTTCTGGATCTCGAGGAACCGCCCCAGCTCCCGGGCGGGCGCCGGTGGCGGGGCGGTGGGGGCGCTCACCGACCCGACCGGCCGAGCAGGCGCGCGAGCCCGGGGTCGCTGCGGATCGCCTCCTCCGCGGCCCGCGCCGCGGCCGGGTCGGAACGGATCTCCTCCGGCCACGGCCGCGGAAACCCGTCCTCCGGGCGCTTGCGGGTCGCGTCGATCCCGACTTTGCCCCCGAGGTTGGGCACGGGGTTGGAGATCGAGAGCTGGTCGACCGGCCCCTGCGCGAGTTCGAGGTCCCGCGCCGGGTCGGCCTGCAGGCCGACCCGGTAGAGCACCTCGGAGAGGTCGTGCACGTTGACGTCCTCGTCGACGACGACGAGGTAACGGACGAACATCATCTGGCCGAGCCCCCAGAGCGCGTGCATCACCTTGCGCGGGTGGTCGGGGAACGACTTGCGGATCGAGACGACGCCCACGTTGATGAACAGCCCCGCCTCGGGCAGGTCCATATCGACGACCTCGGGCAGGACGAGCCGGATCACGGGGAGAAACACCCGTTCGACCGCCTTGCCCAGCACCGCGTCCTCGGTCGGCGGCTTCCCCGTGACGGTCGCGAGGTACATCGGCCGCTCGCGATGGGTGATCCGGGTGACGTGGAAGACGGGGAACGGTTCCGGTGCGGAGTAGTAGCCCGTGTGGTCCCCGAACGGGCCCTCGACGTGCCGCTCGGTCGGGTCGACGTATCCCTCGAGCACGATCTCCGCCTGCGCCGGGACCTCAAGGTCGACCGAGCGCGCCCGCACGAGCTCGAGCGGCTCCGATCGCAGGAAGCTCGCGAAGACGAAGTTCGAGATCCCCTCGGGCACCGGCGCGAGACCGGAGAAGACGGTCGCGGGGTCGATCCCGATCGCCGCGGCGACGGGCATCCGCTCCCCGCGGGCCGCCCACTTGCGGTAGTTGTTCGCGCCGATCCGGTGCACCTGGAAGTGCATCCCGAGCGTGTCCGGCCCGTACTGCTGGAGACGGTAGATCCCCGTGTGGGGCTCGCCGGTGTCGGGGTCCGAGGTGATGACGACCGGGAACGTGATCGTCCGACCGCCGTCCTGGGGCCAGCACTTCAGGATCGGGAGCCGGTCGAGGTCGACGCTCGACTCCTCGACCTCCTGGGCCGGGCCGGAACGCACGCGCTTCGGCGCGAGCGATCGGAGCGTGGAGAGTGTTTCGATCGTGCCCGAGAGGTCGCGCACCGCGCCGAGGATCCCCGCGGGCGGCCGAAGGTGCACGAGCCGCCCGATCCGGTCCGCGACCGCGTCGACGTTCTCGGCGTCCAGCGCGAGCGCGATCCGCCGCGACGACCCGAGCAGGTTCGTCACGACCGGCATCGAGGCGCCCGGCACGTTCTCGAAGACGAGCGCGGGGCCGTCGGCGCGGAGGACCCGCTGCGTCACCTCGGTGATCTCGAGGTCGCGCGCGACCGGGCGCTGGACGCGGACGAGGTCGCCGCGCTCCTCGAGGCGCGCGAGGAATTCCCCGAGGTTCCGGAACGTCACGGGCGCGCACGAGCCGCCCCGCTTATTTAACCGCCCGAACCACCCCCGGGTAGGTTCATATCGGAACCCCCACTCCGTCGGTCCCGATGCAATCGGTCACGCTCGAGTTCCGTTCGGAGGACCTCGCCCTGCTCGGGCTCCTCCCGCCGGGGCTGTTCGCGAAGTACGAGGAGATCGAGCTGCTCGAGACGCTCCGCCTCGAGCAGGGGTGGCGGCTCCAGCTCTTGCGGGTGCGGCGGCGCGGCCCGCTGCGCACCGCGAGCGAGCTCGAACGGGAATCCCGCCGGATCCGCTCCCTCTACGGGCTCGAGAGCTTCGAACTGGTCGAGCGCCGCCCGCGGACCCGGGACTACATCGTCCTGGTCCGCCAGCGGAACTCCGAGCGCCTGCGCCGGCTGCTCGCGCTCGCGGGCGGGGAGGTGGCGCCGACCGCCCCGTTCCGGCTCAACGCCGAGAAGGTCGTCGCGTCGTTCCGGGGCGAGGAGCGCGCGTTGCGGCGCGTGCTCAAGCGGCTCGACCGGGAGGAGTTCCCGTACCGCATCCTCCGCTCCACCGGTCGACCGTTCGCGCCCGAAGAGGCGTCCCCGCTCCTCACCCCGCTCCAGGCGCAGTGGATGGGCCGCGCCTGGGTGCTCGGCTACTACGCCGTCCCCCGGCGGATCACGTTGAGCCGGCTCGCCCGGCAGTCCGGTCGGAGCGCCCCCGGGCTCGGCAAGGTGCTGCGGAGGGCCGAAGGCCGACTCGTCGCCCGCTGGCTCGCGGCCGAGGGCGCGGCCGCCGCGGAGCTGGGCGCGAGCCCGGCGGCCGTGCGGGAACCGTAAAGAGAGCGACCCGCTCCGTCCCGCCGTGCCCCGAACGGTGCGGTCCGTCGCGGTGGAACCGGTCGACGACCTTCCGCCGGTCCCCCTCCCCGCGCGAGCGACCCGAGGTTCCGCGTGCTTCGACCTCGCCGCCGCCGAGTCGGTCGCGCTCGAGCGCGGTCGGGTCACCCTGGTGCGCACGGGGCTGCGGCTGCGGGCCCCGCCGGGGACGTTCCTCGAGGTCCGTCCCCGCAGCGGCCTCAGCACTCGGGGGGTCCTTATGGTGAACGCGCCCGGGACGATCGATCGTGACTACGCCGGCGAGGTGCGCGTTCCTCTGACCTACCTTTTCGATGGGGCGTACGAGATCCGCGCCGGGGACCGGATCGGCCAGGTACGGCTCGTACGGGACGAGGCCGCGCGGTTCCGTCGAGGACGGGTGCGCCCGGTGGCGAGCCGGTCGGGCGGCTTTGGGAGCACGGGTCGGTAGGCCGCCGCTACAGCGTCGTCTGGACGGTCTTCGGCCGGGGCGGCGCGAGTCCCCGGCCCGCGGCCGCGTCCGCTTCCACCTGCTCGAGCATCGTGTGCATCCGGCGCTCCCGCGCCGAGGCGGCCCGGTTCAGGCCGACGTCCCGGGTCCCTTCGGCGACCAGGACGAGCACCCGGCCCGTGCGGGCCCGGCCGGTGCGACCGCGCCGCTGGATCGTCCGGATCACGTCCGGGATCGGCTCGTAGAAGACGACCAGGTCGGTCGCCGGGATGTCGAGCCCCTCCTCGGCGACCGACGTCGCGACCAGGCAGTTCACCGCACCGGACCGGAAATCGTCCAGCACGCGGACCTGGTCCCGCTGCGATAGGCCCACGTCGGCGCCGTGCGTGGCCTGACCGACGAAGCGCGCCGGGCGCACCGCGGGGTCGTGCGACCGCTCGAGCTCCTCGACCAGTCGGTCGACCGTGCCGCGGTACTGCGCGAAGACGATCACGCGCGCGTCCGGCTTGCGGTGGAGCTCCTCCGCGACGATCGCCGCGACCTTCGCGAGCTTGGGGTGCTCGAGCGTGAGCCCTTCCAGTCGGTGGCGGACCTCCACGACGTCCGGGTCGGCGAGGAACGCCCGCTGCGCCGGGGTCATCCGCTTGCCGGCGGGCGGGGTCTGGCGGGCGAGAAAGTCGCGTAGCGAGTCGACCCCCTGGCTCTCGATCAGCTCGAGCGCGTGCAGCGCCTTCATCGCGACGGTCTGCGCGGTCACGGCCTTCCAGAGGTTCGGCGCCGTCTCCCCGCGCGCGCGACCGGCCTCGATCCCGCGCCGTAGGGTCGCGCCGACCTCGAGCAGGGTCCGTCGGCCCGCGTCGGTCCCGCTCACCAGGCCGAGCTCGCGCAGGGTCTCGACCGGACGGGCCACCGCGGTGCGGAGCCGGATCGCCAGGTCGCTGACCTCCGCCGGCATCGCGACCTCGACCGTCTCGACCCCGATGCCGTGGATGTACGGGACGACGTCCGGCGACCGGTCCGTCCGGTACTCGAACCGTTCGATCCCCAGGTGGTTCCAGACCTCCCGGATCCGCGCGAGGCTCCCGCCGGGGGAGGCGGTCATCGCGAGGACCCGGGCCTGGGTCCGTTCCTGGTTCGCGCGACCGATCGCCACGTACGGGTAGTCGCCGACCGCGCGGTGCGCCTCGTCCACGACCAGGAGCGAGAACGTCGAGAGCGGGAACCCGCCCTCCGCGAGGTCGTTCGCGATGACCTGAGGAGTGGCGACCACGACCTGCGGGGGGTGCAGGAGGTCCGCCCGCCGCTCGGGCGGGATCGCCCCGGTCAGCGCGAGCGGCTCGGGAGCGAAGAGCGTCGACGCCACGCTGCGGGCGTGCTGGACGACGAGCGGCCGGGTGGGGGCGAGAAACAGGATCGAGCGGGTCGGCTCGCGCAGGAGATACTCGGCGATGACGCGCAGGGCGATCGCCGTCTTCCCGAGCCCGGTCGGCAGCACCACGAGCGTGTTGTGGGCCACGGCGGTCGCGGCGATGCGCTCCTGGTAGAGCCGGTCGTCGAGCACGCCCGGCCGTACCCTCGGGTGTTCGACGGTTGCCATCGACCTCGCGCTCGAGGAGACCGAGCGGTCTCGGCTTTATTAGCGGCCGTCTACGCGCGAGGGATGCTCCCCCTCTGGGTCGTGCTCGCCCTCGTGGTCGGAGCGGTGCTGGTGCTCCTCTACCAGGGGGCCGCGATCGTCCTCGCCTACCAGCTCGTCCGGTTCGGACCGGACCCGCTGGCACCGCTCCCGGCGAGCCTCGGCCATGTCAGCGTGATCGTGGCGGCCCGCAACGAGGAGGACGACCTCGGGCCGACCCTCGACGGGCTGCTCGCGCAGGACTATCCGGACCTCGACGTCGTCGTGGTGGACGGCGGGTCGACGGACGCCACCCGCGACGTCGCGGAGGAACGAGGCCCGCGGGTCCGCCTCCTCTCCGAGCCCCCGCTCCCGGACGGCTGGGTCGGGAAGAGCTGGGCGTGCTGGACCGGCGCCGCGGCGACCCGGGGGCCGTGGCTCCTGTTCGTCGACGCCGACGTGCGTACGGACCCCGCCACCGTCCGCACCGTCCTCGCCTGGGCCGAACGGGAACGGGCGGACCTCGCGACCATCGGCATCCGCGTGGAGATGCTCGGCTTCTGGGAGCGCACGGTGCTGCCGCTTTTCGTGCAGCGGGTGCTGCTCGCCTACCGGCCCCCGCACATGGACCGGCCGGGTCGTCGGGCCGCGATGGCGAACGGGCAGTTCTGGCTCACCCGCCGCTCCGCCTACGAGCGGATGGGGGGACACGCCGCGGTGAAGGGGAACCTCATCGAGGACGTGGCGATCGCGCGACGCTACCGCGACGCGGGGCTCCGGCTACGGTTCGCGTGGGCGCCCCTGCTCGGACGCACCCGGATGTACCGCGACCGTCACGAGATGTTCGAAGGGCTCCTCAAGAACGTGCACGGGGTCGACTTCTCGGCGGCGCGGCTGGTCGGGCTGCTCGCAAGCCTGGTCGGGTTCTACCTCCTCCCGCTCGGCCTCCTGCCCCTCGGTCTCGCGACGGGCAATTGGGTCCTGACCGGCCTCGGAGCGTTCCTTTACGTCGCCCTGTTCGGAAAGCACGTCGCGTTCGCGCGGGCGGTCGGCGCCCCCGCCGTCTACGGCCTGCTCTACCCGCTCGCGGTCGGGTGGTACATCGTCCTCGCCGCGACGTCGCTCGGGCGAGGCGTTCGCCGGCGGAGCGTCTCGTGGAAGGGACGCAGCTACTCCCTGCACGGCTGACGCACCGAACCGCTAAGTGGTCGAACGGCTCAAACCCCCCGGTCCATGGAGAGCAGTTCCGAGCCGACCTTCGACCTCCACATCGGCGGTCGAGAGACTCCGCCCACGAGCGGAGCGCGCCGCGAGGTCACGGACCCGGCGACCAACCGACCGATCGCCCGGGCCGCCGCGGGCTCGCGCGACGACGCCCGGGCGGCCATGGAGGCGGCCGAGCGGGCGTTCCGCGAGTCGAACTGGGCGAGCGACGACGGCGCGCGGCGCGCGCGGGCGCTCCACAAGCTGGCCGCCCTGGTCGAGGCCCAGGCCGAGACCCTCGCGCGGCTCGAGACGGCCAACATGGGCAAGCCGCTGCGCGAGTCGCGCGGCGACCTGGGCTACGTCGTGCGGACCCTCGAGTACTTCGCCGGGAGCGCCGACAAGCTCGAGGGCGAGACGATCCCGGTCCCCGGCCCTCGCTTCGACTACACCGTCCGGGAACCGCTCGGCGTGACGGTGCACATCGCACCGTGGAACTATCCGCTCCTCCTCGCCGTCCGCTCCGCCGCCCCGGCGCTGGCCGCGGGCAACGCGGTGGTACTGAAGCCCGCCAGCCTGACCCCGCTCACCGCGGTCGCGTTCGCCCGCCTCGCGAAGGACGCGGGCGTCCCGGACGGGATCCTCAACGTCGTCCCCGGCCCCGGCGGCGAGGTCGGGGAGGCCCTGGTCGACGACCCGCGCTGCGCGTCGGTGACCCTGACGGGCAGTGCCGAGGTCGGACAACGGATCGCGGAGCGGGCGGCCCGTCGGCTCGTTCCGGTCACCCTCGAACTCGGCGGGAAGGGGCCCGTCCTCGTCTTCCCGGACGCCGACGTCGAACGGGCGGCGAAGGCGATCGGCTACGGGATCTTCGGCAACGCCGGCCAGATGTGCTGGGCGGCGGCCCGCCTCCTCGTGCACGAGAGCCTGCGCTCGGGTCTCGTCGAGCGCCTCCGCGCCATCGCCGACGGTCTGAAGCTCGGTCCGGGGGTCGAGGACGGCGTCGAGATGGGGCCGCTGGTCTCGAAGGAGCAGGAGGCCCGGGTCCTCGAGTACGTCGACGATGCGCGCGCGACCGGCGGGGCGGTCGTGACGGGCGGAACGAAGGTGACCGAGGGCGCGCTCGCCGCGGGGAACTTCGTCCGGCCGACGATCCTCGCCGACCTGCCCTCCCGCGCCCGCGCGTCGCGCGAGGAGGTGTTCGGACCGGTCCTTTCGGTCGCCTCGTTCTCCGACACGGACGAAGCGGTGCGGCTGGCCAACGACACTCCCTACGGCCTCCTCTCCGCCCTGTGGACCCGTGACCTCGGCACGGCCCACGCGGTCGCCCGCCGGCTGGAATCCGGGATGGTGGTCGTGAACGAGGCCCCGGTGACGTTCCCGCAGACCCCGTTCGCGGGGTTCAAGGGCAGCGGTCTCGGCTTCGAGCAGGGGGCCCGCGCGCTGGAGCCGTTCTCGCGGCGCAAGAACGTCCTCGTCCACCTGGGCGCTCCGAAGCGCAAGGGGTAGGGGCGCGCCTCCCGTCGGTTCGTACGAAAGCCGAAAAGGGAGCCCCGACGGTCGACCGCCGTCCGTGACCGAACCGACCCCGGCCCCGGGAACGTGGGGCACGTGCCGCTTCTGCGGCGTCGCCGTGCCGGCGGGGGCCACGACCTGCCCGATCTGCGGCGCCGGGGAGCCGGTCCCCGCGGGCGGCATCTCGACCGCGTCGCGGCCGGTCCGCCGGAGGATCCGCCTCACCGCGACCCTGCGCTCCGCGATCGTGATCGCGGTCGTCGTCGGGCTCGCGTACACCCTCCTCGCGGCGGTCCTCGCCGGACCGCCCGTCGCCCCGGACCCCTTGACGACAGCCGGCAGCTACACCCTCGGTCCCGGGAACTTCACGGTGATCTGGGGGAACATCACCGGCGGGGACTACATCCAGGGCAACTACTCCGACATCAGCCCGCCCGGGATCCAGATCGCGGTCGCGGTCTACAACCAGAGCCAGTACTCCTGGTTCGCGAACGGCACCGGCACGCCCGGCAATCAGTGGAACAACACCCCGGCGTGGAACGGCGCGATCGTCTTCGCGGCGCCGTACACCGACACCTACTTCTTCGTGTTCTCGAACCCGCTGCCGGTGACGAGCGGGATCACGGTCGAGGTCTACATCGCGACGACGTACGAATCGGACGTCGCCGAGGACGGCGGGATCTAGTCGGGCGCCGCCGGCGCAGCGTCCGCGGGCGGCGTGTAGTCGGTGCGTCGGAGGTATTCCGGCGGCACGCGGTCGACCAGGAACACGGTCTTGCCGGCCCGCATGATGACGATCCCGTCGGCGCGGACCCGGGCGGCGTCGACCGCGAGGATGACCGGCTGCGGGGTCCGGACCGAGCCCGCGGAGTGGGCGTCCCCCGCGGTCTTCGAGAGGTGGACCTTCTTCCGGTCGGACGGCTTCAGCCCGACCTCGAGAACGATCGCGGCCTCTTCTTCGGTGACCGGGTAGAATAGCTCCTCGGGGATGTGGTCGGTCGGGAGGTCCAGGTCGACCTCGACCGTGTGGGCGTACGTCGCGCGGATGCGGTCGTCCCGCACCTCGTACCGTCCCTTCGGGTCGGTCTCGGCGATCGCGACCAAGTGCTGGGTGCGGAGCCAGTGGTACGCGGGGTGCTTCTGCGCGACCGCGCGGACGATCTGCGGCAGCGAGACCCAGCCCCGCGGGTCGATCTCGAGCTGGTAGCGGTCCGGGAAGTGCCGGAGGATGCCCGTCAGGATCCGGCCCAGGTGGTCGAGCTCCCGGTCGTTCATCAGGAACTTGCCCGGCTGGCCGCAGACCGGGCACGCCTCGGCCCGGAAGTAGCCGTGCTGGGCGCACTCCTTCAGCATCGCGGCGGCGACCTCCCTACGCCTTGACCTTGTCCGCCTTCTTCTCGAAGTCGGTCAAGAGGTCGCCGTAGAGGTCGGCGAGGTCCTTCAGCACCCGCTTCAGCACCTGCTGGGGCTTCTCGCCCTTCGTCTTGAGGACGAGGGTCGGACGCTCGAGGTACGGATGGCCGAGGTAGTAGCGTGCCTCGACGACCTTCTCCTCCTTCTGCAGCGCTTCGACCAGGGGGATGAGGAGCGTCTCCTCGCCGCGCGGCAGCTCGACGCGGAGCAGGTCGCTCGATTTTTCGACGACGCGCAGTTCCATCGAGGGCACCGGGAGTCGGCCCACCTAAGCTCGGTTCTTAAGCGTGGCGGAAGCGCCGCGGCCGTCCGCCGTGGAGGACGCCGCGGACGCCCCGACGTGCCTATATCGCTCGCCGCCTCCGGGGACCGGGTCCGGATGAAGTTCCTCGTGGTCGGCGGCGGCGCGCGCGAACACGCGATCGCCGCGACCCTCGAACGGGCGGGGGCCGCGATCGTGGTCGCGAGCGCGAACGCGAACCCCGGGCTCGAGCGACTCGCCGTCGCGTCCGCGCGGGTCGACCCGACCGACCCCGAGCGCGTCGTCGCGTTCGCCCGGGCCCAGCGCGCGGAGTTCGCCGTGATCGGCCCCGAGGCGCCCCTCGCGGCGGGCGTCGCGGACGCCCTGCGCGCCGCGGAGGTGCCGACCGTCGGACCGTCCCGGGCGGCCGCCCGGATCGAGTCGTCCAAGGTGTTCTGCCGCGAACTCCTCGCCCGCCACGGCATCGCCGCCTCGCCGAAGGTCGCGGCGCCGACGTCGATCGAGGACGTCGACCGCGCGGTCGCGTCGTGGGGGGGGCCGTTCGTGGTCAAGCCCGACGGACTCACCGCCGGCAAGGGGGTCTGGGTCCAGGGCGCCGACTTCACCGACCCGAAGGAGGGCGCGGTCTACGCGAAGTCGATCCTCCTGCAGGGCGGACGGGTCCTGATCGAAGAGAAGCTCGAGGGAGAGGAGTTCAGCCAGATGGCGTTCGTCTCCGACAGCGGCGTCTACCCGATGCCCGCGGTCCAGGATTTCAAGCGAGCCCTCGAGGGCAATCGCGGCGGGAACACCGGCGGGATGGGGTCCTACTCCCAGCGCGACCACCTCCTGCCGTTCCTGCCCGCCGCCGACCGCGACGCCGCGATCGACGTCCTTCAGCGGACGGTCGGGGCGCTGCGGGCGGAAGGGCTTCCGTACCGCGGCGTCCTCTACGGCGGCTTCATGCTCACGGCCCGCGGCCCGGTCCTGGTCGAGTTCAACGCCCGGTTCGGGGACCCCGAGGGGATCAACGCACTGGCGCTCTACGAGGAAGGGAACTTCGCGGCGCTGCTCGCCGGCGTGGCGACCGGTCGGGTCGACCCGAACCTGGTCCGCTTCCGCCTCCGCTCCACCGTGGTCAAGTACCTCGTCCCCCCCGGCTACGGCGACCGGCCGCAGCCCGGTGGGCTCCTCGAGATCGACGCGGGCGCGATCGAGGGGGAGGGAGTGCACGTCCTGTACGGAGCGGTCGAGGCGGCGGGGCCGGGGACGGTGCGGCTCGGCGCCTCCCGCGGCGTCGCGCTCGTGGGCGAAGCTAGCGCGATCCACGAAGCCGGCACCCGGGTCGAGGCCGCGCTCAAGTTCGTGCGCGGCGAGTTCTACGTTCGCCACGACATCGGGACGAAGGAGGACCTCGCGCGCCGGGTCGAGCACCTCCGCCAGCTGCGCGCGCCGGGGGCGAAGCCGTCGCCCCTTCCGCTGAGCGTCGCCCCGCCCGCCGCCCCTCCGTCGAGCGCCGGGACCGCCGACCAGTTGCTCGGCTAACGAGCGTCGGACGCCGTTCGGTCGGACCGGAGGGACGCGGTGGACCTGTTCACCCACGTGATCTTCGCCTACCTGCTCTCGTTCGTGATCTGGGGACCGGCGGCCCCGCAGTACATTGCCGCCGGGGCGCTCGCGGGCGGGCTCCCCGACGCGGACATACTCCTCTTCCCGCTCACCCGCTGGTTCCCGTCGCTCCACCACCGCGGGATCGTCCACACCGTCCTCGGCGTCACCGTCATCGCCGCCGTCGGCGCGTTCCTGGTCCCGTTCCTTCCGTACTTCACGCACGCGTCGACGCTGCTCTATTTCGTCGCGATGGAGATCGGCGGGCTCTCCCACCTTGCCCTCGACGGCTTCACGAACTACGCGGTCGCCCCGCTCGAGCCGTTCTCTCGCCGCGTGCTCCGCCTGAGCGCGGACCTCGCGGTCAACCTCGTGACGATCGGCCTCACGGCCGGCACGCTGGTCGTCCTCATCGCCGAGCACGGGACGGTCGCGTTCAACGTCTGGGTCGAGACGGTCTGGGTCCTGATCGCGGTCTACGGAGGATACCTCGTGCTCCGCGGGCTCGCCCGCTGGCGCGCCGGCGTCGCGCGCCGTCGCGAAGGGTACGGGGCGGTCGTTCCGAGCGCGACCCCCTGGACGTGGCTCCTCGTGGACGAGGACGACGGTCCCGGCCACTACCGGATCCGCTACCGCGACCTCGTCCTGGGCGGACGCGCCGCCGGGGCGGAGCGCCGGCTCGAGGTCGCGAAGCTCGCGGCCGCTCCCGGGCCGGTCGGATCGCCCCAGGACGCGCTCGACCGGACCTATCTCGCCGCGATGGCGACGAACCGCTGGCTCGCGCGAGGCTACCACTTCGGCGAGGCTCGGGAACGGGGGGACGCCTACGAGGTCTGGTGGTACATGGTCGGTGCCGGCGGCGTCCGTCGGCAGTACGGGGTGCACGGCGAGATCGACCGGGGAACCGGCGCGATGCGCCTGAGATCCGGATTCCTCACCCTCCCGACCGCTCCCGCGCCGCGAGCGGGCTGACGCGGCCGGCGGCCCGCCCGCCCATCGTTAAATACCGTCCTCCCGGTGTTGAGGCCTCCGATGTTCTGCCCCAACTGTAAGCGTCTGATGAGCCCCGACCGCGCGGCGGGGGTCTGGAAGTGCTCGGCGTGCGGCACGAAGGTCCCCCTCGGCCGCGGCGTCGAGGTCGGTCGCTCGACCCCCGCCGGCCGGGAGATGGCCGTCGTCGACACGAAGACCGTCACGCTCCCGACCGCGGACGAGCTCTGCTCGAAGTGCGGGAACACGAAGGCCTACTGGGTGCTGCGGCAGACCCGCGGCTCGGACGAACCCGAGACCCGGATCTTCGAGTGCACCAAGTGCGGCTTCAAGTGGCGCGAGTACCAATGAGCGCCCCGCCCTCCGACCCGGTCGCCCGCGCGTTCGCGGCGGACGGCGTCGGCCGATCGGTCCGCCTCCGGGGCTGGGTGCAGCGTTCCCGGTCGTCCGGGGGGATCTTGTTCCTGCTCGTCCGCGACCGCACCGGCACGGTCCAGGTGACCGGCAAAAAAGACGTCCTCGGGCCGGAATCCTTCGACGCCGCCGAGCACGTCCAGGTCGAAGGCGTCGTCGAGGTCGAGGGGACCGTTGCCGACGACCCGCGCGCTCCCGGGGGGCGCGAGGTGCGCGCCCGCGCCGTCCGGGTGATCGACCCCGGCCTGCCGTTCCCGATCTTTCAGGAGCAGACGGAAGAGTTCCGACTGGACAAACGCCACCTGGTCATCCGTTCGGAAGAGCACGTCGCGACGTTCCGCATCAAGGCGGACCTCCTGCGCGCGCTGCGCACGTTCCTGGACGAGGAGGAGGTCCTCGAGGTCACTCCGCCGGTCCTCACCGGCAACCCGGCCGAGGGCGGGGCCGAGGCGTTCCAGATCGACTACTTCGGCCGCCCCGGCTACCTCTCGCAGACCGCGCAACTCTACCTCGAGGCGATGATTGCGCCGCACGAGCGGGTCTACGCCCTCACCCCGTCGTTCCGCGCCGAGAAGTCGCGCACGCCGCGGCACCTGACCGAGTACCAGCATCTCGAGGTCGAGCTCGCCTGGTGCGACCTCGAGCAGCTGATGGAGTTCGTCGAGCGGATGGTCGTCTCGGTCTGCCGGGCGGTCGCCGCGCGTCGGCCGAACGAGCTCCGCGCGCTCGGGCGCAAGCCCGAGGAGCTCACCGCGCTCGCGGCCCCGTTCCCCCGCATCTCCTACGCCGACGCGATCGACCGCCTCGCCCACCAGGGGTTCGGCGTCACCTGGGGCAGCGACCTCGCCACCGCCGAGGAGCGGGCGCTCACGCTCGAGTCCGCGCTCCCGCTCTTCGTCACCCGGTTCCCGCGCGAGCTCAAGGCGTTCTACATGCAGCGCTCGCCGAACGACCCGCGCACGGTCGAGGCGGCGGACCTGCTCGCGCCCGAGGGGTACGGCGAGATGGTCGGCGCGTCCTGCCGCGAGACGAACGTCGAGCTCCTCGTCGAACGGCTCGCCGCCCTCGGCGTGAAGGTCGACGACTACGAGTGGTACCTCGACCTGCGACGCCACGGGAACGTCCCCCACGCCGGCTTCGGCCTCGGGGTGGAGCGGATCCTCCGCTGGATGCTGCGCCGCGAGCACATTCGCGAAACGACCCCGTTCCCCCGCACGCCGTCGCGCCACACGCCGTAGCCGGCGCGTCCCCCGGGGGCAAGATTCAATAGCGCCCACGCGCGTGACCGCTCCTGCCGATCCGGACCGGAGATCCTAGACTTGGCGGCGAATCACGGGTCGGACCGGGGAGGGGAGCGCGCGCCGTCGCCCCCCGCGAAGCCGGGCGAGTCGCCGGTGTCGGTCGAGCGGATCACGCACCAGGACGTCCCCGAGATCTGCGCGCTCTACCGGCGCGTCTGGGAGCCGACGCACTCGCCCGCGCTCCCGGCCGAGCTCGTGAAGTCCTGGCAACCGACCCCGCTCGAGTTCACGAGCCGCATGGAGGGCGTCACCTACTTCGCCGCGCGGCGCGAAGGAAAGCTCCTCGGGATCGTCGGCTGCGAGGTCGCCCACGGCAACTGCCACCTGGTCCATCTCGCGGTCGACCCCGAGGCCCGGCGCAAGGGCGTCGCGAGCGCGCTCGTCGCCGCCGCACTCGAGTGGGCGCGGCACGCGAACGCCGCCGAGATGTGGGTCGACGCGCTCGAGCAGTTCCCGGCCGCGGTCGCCCTCTTCAAGCGCCTCGGCTTTTCCGAGTGCGGCGTCCTCCACAAGCACGAGTGGAACGAGGACGTCCGGCTCTTCGAGCGGATCCTCTAGCGGCGGGCGCCGCCCGGGTGGGCGGAACGGTTCGGCGGGAGCCCGTGCGTCTGCTGCAGCGAGCGGAGGCGACGCAGCCCCTCCTCGGGATGCCCGCGGAAGAACTCGCGCGCGCCGCGCGCGAGCTCGGTCGCCTCGAGCTCGGTCGCGATCCCGTGGGCGCGTTCCTCCACGAGGTAGTCGCCGTAGTCGGCGATGTAGCGGGGGAGCCCCGCCTTCAGGCGGTTGACCGCCTGGAGGCGGAGGGCGCGGATCTGCTGCTTCAGGGGCGCGAGCTTGCCCGCCCGCAGCTCGCTCTCGAGGTCGTCCTCGACCAGCGTCGGGTCCTGCGGGGGATCGACGCCGAGCGCCTGCATGTCGCGCAGGAGCGCGACGACCCGCTCGAGCTCCTCGCGCGCCTGGTCGAGGTGCCGCTCCTTGAGCGACACGACCCGGTCGACCTGCTGGAACGTCCCGAGCGCCTGGGCGATGTCGCCCGTGCGGGCGGCGTGAAGGGTGTCCTCGATCTGGTCGCGCTCGAGCCGGCTGTCGACCGCGTACGCCTCGAGGCGCGTCAGTCGGGCCTTCGTGCGCTTCTGCCACTCCTCGAACCCCGCGACGATCCGCTTCTGGGCGATCCGCTCGATCCCGCGGACCGCTTCGGCCCACGGTTCGGGGTTCCACGACGTCCGCGCGGCCTCCTCCGCCCACGCGGGCAATCGCGGGATATCGACCCCGAGCGGAGCGGCGCCCTCGGCCCACTGCGCGACGCGCGCGAGGCGGCGCGTCAGCTCGGCGGCGAACGGGTTCCCCGCCGGCGCCCCGCCGCGCTTCGCGGGCGGACGCGACGAGGCCCGGGAGGCGGTCGCGACCCGCGCGGGCGCCTCCGCGGGCGGCGGCGAGGGCGCGGGGTCCGAGGGCTCGGGCGGCTCGCGCGACGCGGAGGAGGGGAGGTCGATCGGGCTGTGACAGGACGGGCAGATCAGCACGTCCTCCGCGAGGGGCGCCCCGCAGTTCGGGCAGACGCTAGGGGGATCGGCCATCAACGGTACCGAGGTATGCAGGGGGTGAGATTTGAACTCACGAACTCCTACGAGACCAGGACCTCAACCTGGCGCCTTTGACCAAGCTGGGCCACCCCTGCACGACCGGCCGCGCCTACGGAGCCCGAGCGATAACCTTTGCGAACGTGCCCGTACACGGGCCCGGTCGAGGGACGCCCGCGCGCAAAAAGCCTTGTACGGAGTCGGAGTGGGGCCCGGCCCATGGCGGAGAGCGCGCGTCCGCCGTCCGATGCCCCCGGCGCGACGGTGTTCATCGGTCTGAAGCCGACGATGACCTACGTCTTCCAGGTCGTCACCCAGCTCAACAGCGGCGCCGGGCCCGTGGTCGTCAAGGCGCGCGGGAACGCGATCGCCAAGGCGGTCGACGTCGTGGAGGTCGTCCGCCGGCGCTTCCTCGAGGGTCAGGTCGAGATCGGCGCGATCCGGATCGGAACGGAGCGGCTCGTCAACCGCGACGGTCGGGACGCGAACGTCTCGTCCATCGCGATCCCGCTCACCCGGACCGGGCCCCTCCCGACGCCCCCGACGGCGGGCTCGGCGCCGCGGCCCGCGGGCGGGTAGTTCGGACGACCCAGGTGCCGGCGACGAGGTCGCCGAACCGCTGACGCTCCGCCGTGAGGAGGATTCCGAGGACCCCGACGAGCCCGAGCAGACCGACCCCGGCCACGACGACCGAGATCACGACCGCGAAGTCGAGGATCCCCGCGGGGATCGCGAGCCCCCCCGCGGCCCCGAGGGTGCCGCCCGCCCGCAGGAGGAACAGGAGCGCGATCGCGAGACCGACCCCGAGCACGGTCAGGGTCGGCAGCTTCGACGCGTTCCGCAGGAGCGCGGCGGACAGCCCCGGCCGCTCCATCCGTCGGTCCCGGACCGCGATCCCGAGGAGCGCCTTGCCCGGGGTGCGGCCGGCGAGCCGCTCGCAGAGCACGAAGAACAGGAACGCGACGGCGGCGTAGCCGTAGATCGCGGCGTTGAGCGGGACGCTCGAGGCGAGGTCGTCCAGCGACCCCGGGGTCGTCTCGATCAGGGCGACCCAGACCCCGGCGATCGGGAGCGTGACGATCGCGAGGTCGAGGAGGAACGCGGCGATCCGGGCGCCGATCGTCCCGAACCGGCGCAGGCCGAGCTCGCGGCCGAGCAGGACCATCCAGCGCGCGGTGACGAATCCCCGGAACCCTTCCCGTCCGTCCGTCGGGCCGTCCCGGGCGACCGCTTCGAGGTTCGCCTGGTCGCTGACGACCCACCCGGGGACCGGGAGCCCCTGCCACGGTCGGTCGGCCGGGGCGACGGGTTCGGCGAGGAGCCGGCGCGCCTGCTCCGCCGCCTCCCGGCTCGCGGCGGCGGACTCGGCGAGCGAGAGCGGGATCCGTCCCTCGACCCCGGCGCGGAAGGCGCGCGCGAGTCGCGCGAGAGGGGTCGGCACCGGCTCGGGGATCGGGGAGCCGATCGGGCCGAACCCCCGACCGAAGACCCGGTGCGTGAGGTAGGCCGCCCCGAGCGCGAGGAGGCCGGAGAGGTAGACGAGGTCGAGCACGCCGGCGCCGCCGATCGCGTAGAGGCCGGCGGGAGCTCCGGCCACGTAGAGCGGGGGCTGGCGGAGCACGTCCGCACCGACCAGCACGCCGAACGTCCCGGCGACGTACGCGGTCGGCAGCGCGAACCCTTCCCGACCCGGAAAGACCCACTCGGCCGAAGCCGCGGCGATCACCCCCGCCCCGATCGGCGGGATGAGGTAGTCCGGGAACGACTCCTCGATGCCGACGCCCGGGATCGCCACCGCGGTGAGGAACGTGAGCACGAGCACGCCCGAAGTGAGCGCGAGGACGAAGGCGACCGGTCCGAGGACGCCGTCGTCGCGGGAGAGCGCGATCGCCCCCGCCCCGATCGGCACGGCCGCGGCGACCGCGAGGACCGCGACGAGCTGGGCGGTCGGAGCCGCGACGAACACGACCAGCCCGAGGAGCGTCCCGCTCTCCACGATCAGGAGGAGGACGTAGAGCGCGGCGCTGCGGCGCCCCGGGGGGGCGAAGCGCCCGAAGGAGAGGGTCGCGACCAGGAACGGGAACAGCGCCCCCGCAAAGCTGACCGCGACCCAGTCGTTCGAGACCGGAACGACCGGGAGGAGGACGAGGGTCGCGAGGAGCGCGCCGGGCAGGAGGAGCCAGAACGTCCGCCGCCCGAAACCGATGCTCGCCGCGAACGGTCCGTGTTCCCACGCGAGAACGTAGAGGAGCGCCCAGAGCACCGCGGGGAAGGCGAGGAGCGCGACGTTGCCGGCGATGTCGTTCGCCAGCTGCACCGGATCGATCACCCGAGCGACCCCTCGACCGCGACCGCGGAGAGCCTCGGGACTCCGAGGGAACTAATGGGGTTGATGGTCGCGCCGAGGGGGCGCCTCCGCGCGCGGGCTAGCCCGGCGGAGGGAGCGGCTTCCCGCATCGCTGGCAGAACGTCGCCGCCCGAAGGTTCCCTTGCCCGCAGTACGGGCAGTACCGTTCGGCCGACCCGGGCGCGGGGGCCCCGCGCGCCGCCAGCGCGGCGTTCAGCTGGAGCTGCTGCTGGAGCAGGAAATTGGTCTGCTGCTGCTGCTGCTGGAGTCGCTCCGCGTCGCTCCGGGCGGAAACCCCGGAGACCAGGAGCGCCACGCCGATGAGCAGCAGGACCAGCCCGAAGAGGAAGCCGAAGATGGTCAGTATGAAGAACAGACCCGCCAAGAGGAACAGCAGCCCGAAGATCATCCGGAGGATGCCCGCCACCGTCGCCCCTTGTCCCGGTCCGACCGGATTTCCGCGACGGCCGAGGTCTCCCGCATCGGCGGTACTCACGTAAAGGGTTTTGTCGGCACCCCTCCTCCCTCGCCCATGGCCCCGCCGCGGACGGAGAAGGATTCCCTCGGCACCCGAGAGGTCCCGGACGACGTCTACTGGGGGATCCAGACCCTGCGCGCGCGGGAGAACTTCCCGGTGAGTGGGGTGCACGAGTCGCCGACGTTGATCCGAGCGTACGCGCTCCTGAAGCTCGCGTGCGTCCGGGCGAACGTGGCCCACGGCGGGCTCGACGAGCGCCGCGGTCGTGCCCTCTCCCAGGCCGCCGAGGAGATGGCGGCGGGTCGGTTCGACCCGGAGTTCGTCGTCGACGTCTTCCAGGCCGGCGCCGGCACGTCGTTCCACATGAACGTCAACGAGGTCCTGACCAACCGGGCGCTCGAGATCCTCGGCAAGCCCCGAGGCGACCACGCGGAGCTGAGCCCCAACGACCACGTCAACCGCGGGCAGTCGACGAACGACACCTTCCCCTCCGCCGCCCAGGTCGCCGTCCTGCTCGCGCTCGGGGAGCTGCGCGCGTCCCTCACGACGCTGGTCGAGAGCCTCCGAAGGAAGGGCGCGGAGTTCGCTCGCCTTCCGAAAGCCGGCCGCACGCATCTCAAGGACGCGATGCCCGTGACGCTGGGGGCCGAGATCGGAGCGTACGCCTCCGCGCTCGAGCACGTGGCCGAGACCCTTCCGGCGGTCGAGCGAGCGCTCGCGGAGATCCCGCTCGGCGGGAGCGCGGTCGGCAGCGGGGTGAACTCCGTGCCGGGATTCCGCGCCGCGGCGGTCGCGGAGTACGCCCGGCTCACCGGGCTCCCGTTGACGGCGGCCCGCGACCCGTTCGAGACGATGCAGAGCCGCTGGCCGCTCGGCGCGGCGTCCGCCTGGCTGCGCACGCTCGCGCTCGAGCTGGTCCGCGTCTCCGGTGACCTCCGACTCCTCTCGAGCGGGCCGGCGACGGGGCTCGACGAGATACGGGTCCCCGAGATCCAGCCGGGCTCCTCCATCATGCCGGCAAAGGTGAACCCGTCGGCGGCGGAGTGCCTCTCGATGGTCGCCTTCCACGTGCTCGGCGCGGACGCGGCGACCGCCTATGCGGTCCAGGCCGGTCAGCTCGAGATCAACGTGATGATGCCGCTCGCGGCCTACGAGGTCCTGTTCTCCGCGCAGATCCTCACGAACTATCTTCCGGTCTTCGCCCGCACCTGCGTCGACGGGATCACCGCGAACCGCCCGCGGCTCGAACGCTATCTTGCCGAGTCCGCTGCGCTCGCGACCGTCCTCACCCCCAAGCTCGGGTATCTCAAGGTCGCCGAGGTCCTCCACGAGGCCGAGCGCTCCGGCCGCCCGGTCAGGGAGCTCCTGGTCGAGCGCGGCCTCCTGACCGCCGCGGAGGTGGCGGAGCTGCTCGGCCCCGCGGCGCTCCTCCGGCTCGCCGAGCCCGTTCCGTAGGATTCGGCGCGCGCCGGCACCGTTAAGACGGCCGACCACCGTTCGCCCCCGCGACGGGGATGCCGACGATCGAGGAGGCCGCCGTCGCGCTCGGCAACCAGACGTCCGAGGAGTTCCGCCGGGCCGCGGACGTTCTCGGGAAGGTCGGGCTCACGCAGTACGAGGCGCGGGCGTACATCGCGCTGGTCGCGCGCGGGGTGGGGGACGCCGCGACCCTCGCCACCGCCGCCGGGATCCCGCGGACGAGCGCCTACAAGGTCCTGGAGTCGCTCGCGGCGAAGGGCTACGCCCAGCCGACCGGCGGCAAACCGATCCTCTTCCGCCCGACGCCCCCGCTCGACGTCGCCGACCAGCTGAAGGAGGCGATCCAGGAGGTCTTCGAAAAGCTCGCGCACCTGCACCGGGTCGTCGCCGAGCACGGCGAGCCGCAGCTCGTCTACCTGCTCTCCGGTCGGGAGAAGGTCGTCGCGAAGATCGGCGAACTGCTCGACCAGTCGACGCAGACGTTCATCCTCACGACCCCCCAGGTCTCCGAGGTCCGCGACGACCTGACGAAGAAGATCCAGCACGCCGTAAAGCGCGGGGTCCGGGTGACGTTCGTCACCTCCCCGCTCCAGCGCGTGCCCGAGGGGGTCGAGTACGTGCCACGCGAGAACCTCCTCGCCACCGAGGTGCTCGCGGACGGGGCCCACGCGCTCCTCGCCGCCCCCGGGCTCGACGCGTGCGGGTTCACCGACAACCCGATCCTCACCGCCCACCTGAAGCAGTTCCTCGAAGTGATCCTCGAGGCGGGCGCCGCGCCGACCCCTCCCTGAGAGTCCCCGTGCCGACGGTCGCCGGGCGCCGTCCCCGCGGGCCGGGCCGCCCGCCCGCCGAACGCGTCCGCGAGCGGCTCGCTGCGGTCGCCGGCCCTGAGGTCGCGGCCGCGATGCCGACCGGCTACCAGCGCCTGGGCCGGGTGCTCCTGCTGCGACTCCCCGAGGGCTTCCGGCCGTACTTTTCCGTCCTGGGCGCGGCCTGGACCCGGGAGCTCGGGGTCGCGAGCGTGCTCGTGCGGGTGGGGCCGGTGGACGGCGAATTCCGCCGGCCGCAGGTCGAACGGATCGCCGGCGACGCGACCGAGACCGAGGTCGTCGAGCACGGGATCCGCTGGCGGTTCGATGCCGCGCGCATCATGTTCGCCGCGGGGAACCGTACGGAGCGCCGGCGGGCCGGCGGGCTCGTCCGCCCGGGCGAGACGGTGGTGGACCTGTTCGCCGGGATCGGTTACTTTGCGGTGCCGGCGGCGCGCGTCGGACGGGCCGCGCGCGTCCTCGCGGTCGAGAAGAACCCCGAGGCGTACCGCTACCTTCGCGAGAACGCGGCGCTGAACGGGGTCGCCGACCGGATCGAACCGGTGCTCGGCGACAACCGGGCGGTCCCCCTGTCCGCGGGGGTCGCGGACCACGTCTTCCTCGGCTACCTGCCCGACGCGACGCCCTGGGTCGCCCGGGCGGTCCCGCTCCTTCGCTCGGAGGGAGGCCAGCTCCACGTCCACTGCGTGGCGGACGCCCGCGGGGGTCGCGAGGCGGCGGTCCTCCGCGCGTCTGCCGCCGCCCGGGCGGCGGGCGCCCGCCCGAACGGCCCCGCGAGCGCGCGCGAAGTGAAGCCGTACGGACCCGGGCGGGTCCACGTGGTCGTGGACCTGCCGCTCCGTCCGCCGGCCTAGGCCGACGGCGCGGGCGCGCGCGGGGCGAGGGCGCGGACCGCCTCGGGGAACGCGCGCTCGAATCGGTCGATGTCGGCGGGCGGGTTGGAGAAGGAGACGCGGACGAACTTCTGTCCGTGCGCGACCGAGAGGTAGTTGCCCGCCCGGACGAACACCCCGTGGTGCTCGAGGAGCTCCTGCTGGAGGGCCTCGGGCGAGAGCCCGAGCGAAGCGATGTCGATCGCCATCATGTTCGCCTGGGAAGGGTAGACCGGCAGGGACGTGCCGGGGACCCCCGCGACCGTCGCGCGGATCCGTGCCCCGTTCTCGCGCGTCTGCCGCCGCACCTCGCCGAACCATTCGCCCTTCGTCCGCAGGGCCGCGATCGCGGCCACCTGGGCGAGGATGTTGACCCCGAGGTCGTTCGTGTTGTACCGGGCGAGGGCGCGCGTGCGCTCCGGCGGGGCGAGGAACCCTCCGATCCGCAGACCGGCGATCCCGCAGTTCTTCGAGACCGACCACACCGTGATCGTCGACTCGGGAGCGAACTCCGCGGCGAGCGTCGGGCGGTCGGAGAAGTCCCGGTACGTGACGTCGTTCAGGAGGGTGAGGTGCCGGTCGTGCGCGATCTCGGCCAAGGCGCGGACCTCCTCGCGCGGGTACCCCGAGCCGAGGGGGTTGAGCGGGTCGATGAGGAGGATCATCCGGGTCTTCGGACCGATCGCCTCCTGGACCCGCTCCGCGCTCAGGCGGAACGGCGGGGCGTAGATGTCGAGGTTCCGGGTGCGCGCGCCGGCGAGCTCGACGAACCGGTGGATGATGAGGTAGCTCGGGTCGGAGGCGACGACCTCGTCCCCCGGGCCGAGGAGCGCGCGCGTGATCATGTAGAGCGACTCGGTGCCGCCGGCGGTGAGGAACGGGGTCATTCCCGGCACGCCGAGGTCGCGGGCGACCAGCTCGAGCAATTCGGGGTCCCCGGGACCGTAGGGGTACCCCTCGTAGCGGCGCTCGCGGATCGCCTCGTCCAGCGCTCCGCGCACCACGCCGGGCGGGACGAGATGGTTGGTGTTCTGGCCGAGCCAGGCGATCTCGGCGCGGTGGGTATAGGCGAAGCGGAGCGCGTCGAACGGCACGGCAGTCCCCTCGGTTCCCGAGCGGGCGCGCGCCGTCTTAACGGCTGCGCTCGGGCGGGGCCGCGACGGCCCCATCCGCCTCGGCGAGGAACGTCGTCACGATCCCCATCGACTGCGGAACGAGCGCGACGCGGGCAAATCCCGCGCGGCGGAGCGCGTCGCGGAACGCGGGGCGGGGCGGAAGCCGCCGGAGGGATTCCGGCAGGTAGCGGTACGGCCCCGCGCTGTCGACCGCGGCGCCGAGCCACGGGACGACGTGGTCGAAGTAGGCATGGAAGAGGGTGGCCACGGCGGGGACGATCGGCTCGGTGATCTCGAGGATGAGGAGGACCCCCCCGGGCCGGAGGACCCGCCGCATCTCTCGCAGCGCGATGTCGAGGTCGGCCAGGTTGCGGGCGAGGAACGCGTTGGTGGCGAGGTCGAACGTCGCGTCCGGGAACGGAAGGCGGAGCGCGGTGGCGCGGCCGTAGGCGACCCGATGCCGCTCGGCGGTCCCCGCGGTCCGACGTTGCGCGACGGCGAGCATCGCGCCGGTGAAGTCGACGCCGACGACCGTCGCGGACGGGAAGTGGCGCGCGGTCAGTCGGGTGAGCTCGCCGGTCCCGCAGCCGAGGTCGAGCACCCGCCGGATCGGGAGCGGCGGCCGGAACCGGTCGAGGTCCCAGAGCGCGCGGGGACGCCAGAGGAGGTCGTTCCCGAGGGAGGCGACGTGGTCGAACCACTCGTAGCGCTGCGCGATGTGGGAGAACATCCGTCGCACGTCGCGCTCGAAGTCGGGGTCCCGTCGGTCCGGGAACGGCGAGCCGTCCCCGGCCGCTCGACCCGGGACCGCGTCCGCCGTCATCGGTCCGTCGGAGCGGCGCGGCCGATTAAACGGTGGGGGGTGGGTCGTGCCCGGCGAGCGCGCTGTCGAGCTCGGCGACGCGGCTCGCGAGGTCGCTACGGTTCGCGTCGAGCCCGGCGGCCCGGGCCTCGGCGAGCTTCGCGCGCGCGGCGGGCTTGTCGCCGCGCGCGAACGCCACGTGGGCGAGCCGGAACAGGATCTCCGAGACCTCGGGCTCGACGTTGAGCTCGCGCGCCTGGCGCAGCGCGTCCTCGAGGTGCGTCTCGGCGGCCCCGTACTCGCGCTCCGCTTCCGCGAGGAGGCCCCGGGCCAGCGAGAGCTGCTCCGGCGCGAGGCGGTCGCCGAGCGGGGTCAGCAGCGCGTCCGCTCGCTCGAGCGCGGGGCGCGCGCGGTCCGGGTGGCCGAGCTCCGCCTGCATCAGCGCGAGGTTGAGGTAGCAGTATCCGATCCAGATCGGAGAGCGCGAGCGCTCCGCGGCCTCGATCGCCTGGTCGAGCCCGAGGAGCCCTTCGTCCACCCGGCCGGACGAGTAGAGCAGCACCGCGCGGTTCATGAGCACGCGCGCGCGCGCGGGCAGGTCCTGGCCGGAGCCGAACAGCTCGGCGGCTCGTTCGTAGAGCTCGAGCGCCTGGGAGAACTGGTTCTGGTCCCGAAGGAGCATCGAGTTGGCGACGTCGACAAGTGCGTGACCGCGCTCGACGGGAGTTCCCTCGCGCTCGGCGATGTCGAGCGCGAGGCGCAGGTGGCGCTCGGCGTCGGGCAGCCGGCCGAGCCGCCAGCAGACGATCCCGAGAACGCGGTGGGCCGTCATCACCT
>Ga0335075_10000759_pt1 | contig 54630 bp, 39 predicted proteins | sample Lox_Sample_24_FD_206723 | JGI IMG/M metagenome (GOLD analysis project Ga0335075, IMG submission 206723) | Soil microbial communities from Loxahatchee National Wildlife Refuge, Florida, United States - Lox_Sample_2.4 | ecosystem: Environmental > Terrestrial > Soil > Wetlands | place: USA... | reverse complement strand
GAAGGCATGTTCTTCGACCCACGCAAGTACGACTTCTCGCGCGTAGGCCGCCTCAAGTTCAACATCAAGCTCTACGAGAACCAGGACGCCTCCTCGCTCGATCACCGCACCCTCACCCCCGAGGACTTCTACGGAACCATCCGTTACCTTCTCAAGCTCCGCAAGAACATCGGCGTAGTCGACGACATTGATCACCTCGGCAACCGCCGTGTGCGCGCCGTTGGCGAGCTCATGGAGAACCAGTTCCGCATCGGCCTCGTCCGCATGGAGCGCGCCATCAAGGAAAAGATGAGCGTCTACCAGGAAATGTCCACGGCCATGCCGCACGACCTCATCAACGCCAAGCCGGTCATGGCCGCCATCCGCGAATTCTTCGGCTCCTCTCAGCTCTCGCAGTTCATGGACCAGACCAACCCGCTGTCGGAGATCACGCACAAGCGCCGTCTCTCCGCCCTCGGGCCGGGCGGCCTCTCGCGCGAGCGCGCCGGATTCGAAGTCCGCGACGTGCACCCCACCCACTACGGCCGCATCTGCCCCATTGAGACCCCAGAAGGCCCGAACATCGGTCTCATCAGCTCGCTGTCCTGCTTTGCGCGCATCAATGAGTACGGCTTCATCGAGTCGCCCTACCGTCGCGTGGCCAGCGGCCGCGTGCTCGACTACGTGCAGGTCTCGAACGCCGGCGAAAGCGGGCTCCGCGTAGGCGATCACCTCGAGAAGTCCGAGGCTCTCAAGCTCAACAACTCCCTCAAGAAGGAAAAGAAGCGCCAGATTGACTTCGATCCCTTCTCCTTCTACCTGTCCGCATGGGAAGAAGACCGTCACACCATCGCCCAGGCCAACATCGATCTCGATGAAAAGGGCAACATCACCGAAGAGCTGGTCAACGCCCGCCGTCAGGGCAACTTCGTCCTCGTCGATCGTGCCGAGGTCGATTACGTCGACGTAAGCCCCAAGCAGCTCGTCTCCGTCGCCGCCTCGCTCGTGCCCTTCCTTGAGCATGACGACGCGAACCGCGCGCTCATGGGCGCAAACATGCAGCGCCAGTCCGTGCCGCTTCTCGTTTCTGAAGCGCCCTTCGTCGGCACTGGCATGGAAGGCGTCACTGCCCGCGACTCAGGCGCCGTCATCCTCGCCCGCCGCAACGGCTTTGTTGATTCGGTCGACTCCGAGCGCATCATCGTGCGCGTCGAAGGCGAGCACCACCCAACTCAGCTTTCGCGCGAGGTCGGCTCCGACATCTACCAGCTCATCAAGTTCAAGCGCTCCAACCAGAACACCTGCATCAACCAGAAGCCGATCGTCCGTCAGGGCGACCGCGTGGTCAAGGGGCAGGTCATCGCCGACGGACCCTGCACCGAGCAGGGCGAGCTCGGTCTCGGGCGCAACGTGCTCGTGGGCTTCATGCCCTGGCGCGGCTACAACTTCGAGGACGCGATCCTCATCTCCGAAAAGCTGGTTCGCGAGGACTACTACACCTCCGTCCACATCGAGGAGTTCGAGATCGAAGCCCGCGACACCAAACTGGGCCCGGAAGAAATCACCCGCGACATCCCCAACGTCAGCGAGCATGCGCTGCGTGATCTCGACGAGAGCGGTATCATCCGCATCGGAGCCAAGATCAGGCACAACGACATCCTCGTCGGTAAAGTGACGCCCAAGGGTGAAACCCAGCTCACGCCGGAAGAGAAGCTGCTCCGTGCCATCTTCGGCGAAAAGGCCGGCGATGTCCGCGACGCATCTCTCACCTGCCCTCCCGGAATCGAAGGCACCGTGGTCGATGTCCGCATCTTCTCCCGCAAGGGTCAGGAGAAGGACGAGCGCGCCAAACAGATTGAGGTCGAGCAGGTCGCGCAGTTGGAGAAGAATCTCGCCGACGAGATCCGCATTCTCACTGACGAGCGTCTCAAGCGCCTGGAATCGATCCTTGGAGACAAGGAAGTGCTGGCCGACCTGCACGACGAGCGCACCAACAAGCGCCTCCTCGTGAAGGGAGCCATCCTCGACCGCGACGCCATCGAGCGCATCTCCACCAAGAACCTCAAGCGCATCCGCTATAACGACAAGGATCCGCGCGTCAACGAGCAGATCGACGAGATCGAAGAGATGACCTCGCGTCAAATCGACGTTCTCCGCAAAATCACCAACGAGAAAATCGGCAAGCTGCAGAAGGGCGACGAACTCGCTCCCGGCGTCATCAAGCTCGTCAAGGTCTACATCGCCATGAAGCGCAAGCTCTCCGTCGGCGACAAGATGGCCGGACGTCACGGCAACAAAGGCGTCATCTCGCGCATCCTGCCCGAAGAGGACATGCCCTACCTCCCCGATGGAACGCCGGTTGAGATCATCCTCAACCCGCTCGGCGTGCCTTCGCGTATGAACGTCGGTCAGATTCTTGAAACCCACCTCGGCTGGGCCGCGCACGAGCTCGGCAAGCAGGTCGCTGAGCTGGTTCGCAAGAATCAGGAAGCCCACGCCATCCGCGAAGTCTTCCAGCAGCGCTTCGCCGGAACCGCCGCTCTGCGCCAGCTCATGGAGCTTGACGACGAGCAGGTGCTCCGCGTCGGCTTGGGCATGGAGCGAGGCATCTGGTTCGGCACCGCTGTCTTCGACGGCGCGCGCGAAACCGAGATCAAGGCGCTTCTCGCCTCCGCCGGACTCCCGTCCTCGGGCAAAACGCATCTGTTCGACGGCATGACCGGAGATCAGTTTGAGCAGCCGGTAACGGTTGGCTACATCTATATGCTCAAACTCTCGCATCTGGTCGACGACAAGATTCACGCTCGCTCCATCGGGCCGTACTCGCTCATCACTCAGCAGCCGCTGGGCGGCAAGGCGCAGTTCGGTGGACAGCGCTTCGGAGAAATGGAAGTCTGGGCCCTCGAAGCCTACGGCGCCGCCTATATTCTCCAGGAGCTGCTCACCGCCAAGTCCGACGACGTATACGGCCGCACCAAGATCTACGAGGCCATCGTCAAGGGCGAGGCAGCCATCGAGCCCGGCGTGCCCGAGTCGTTCAACGTGCTGATCCGCGAGTTGCAATCGCTCTGCCTCGACGTGGAGCTGATCAAGATGACCGGCACCGGCGAAGCCAAAAAGCTTCCGCTGCCGACCGTCGCCGCCGCTGACTGAAAGCAGCCGTTAGCTGCCTGCATTTCGCTCCCAGCTAACGGCCTGCGCAAAAGATTTAAGCGGTCTTCGGAAACATGAAGGCCGCAAGCAAAGAACCGAAGCAACCACAGCAGAGGCTGGTAGCTGGATGCTATGAGCCAGAAGCTGCAAGGAGGAACACCTTGTACCGTTCCAGTCCATTTGAACTGAGCAGCCCGATCACCGACTTCGACGCGATCCGTATCCAGCTCGCCTCTCCCGAGAAGATCCGCAGCTGGTCGCACGGCGAAGTCACCAAGCCGGAAACCATCAACTACCGCACCTTCAAGCCGGAGCGCGACGGGCTCTTCTGCGCCCGCATCTTCGGCCCCGTCACTGACTGGGAGTGCCTCTGCGGCAAGTACAAGCGCATGAAGCATCGCGGCGTCATCTGCGACAAGTGCGGCGTCGAAGTCACCGTCTCCAAGGTGCGCCGTGAGCGCCTCGGTCACATCGAGCTGGCCTCGCCCTGCTCGCACGTCTGGTTCTTCAAGGGACTCCCCTCGCGCATCGGTCACCTCCTCGACATCTCCCTGCGCGACCTCGAGAGCGTCCTCTACTTCGAGAGCTATGTCGTCGTCGATCCCGGCGATGCGCCCGTAAAAGAGCGCGAGATCATCAAGGACGAGACTAAGTTCCGCGAGCTCGACGCGCAGTTCCGCCCCACCGGCTTCAAGGGCATGATGGGCGCCGAGGCCATCAAGGAGCTGCTCAAGCGCGTCAGCATCGACGAGCTCTCCATCGAGCTGCGTGACCGCATGAAGGCCGAAACCTCACTCCAGAAGCGTCTCAAGTACTCCAAGCGCCTCAAGGTCGTCGAAGCCTTCCGTAAGTCCGGCAACAAGCCGCAGTGGATGATCCTCGACGTCATCCCCGTCATCCCGCCCGAGCTGCGCCCGCTGGTGCCTCTCGATGGCGGACGCTTCGCCACCTCAGACCTCAACGACCTCTATCGTCGCGTCATCAACCGCAACAACCGCCTCAAGAAGCTCATGGACCTCCACGCGCCCGAGGTCATCGTGCGCAACGAAAAGCGCATGCTGCAGGAAGCCGTCGACGCCCTGTTTGACAACGGACGCCGTGGCCGCGTGCTGCGCGGAGCCAACAACCGCCCGCTCAAGTCGCTGTCTGACACCCTCAAGGGCAAGCAGGGCCGCTTCCGTCAGAACCTCCTCGGCAAGCGCGTCGATTACTCCGGCCGTTCCGTCATCGTCGTTGGCCCCGAGCTCAAGCTCCACCAGTGCGGACTCCCCAAGAAGATGGCGCTCGAGCTCTTCAAGCCCTTCATCTATCACCGCCTCGAGCAGACCGGACACTGCACCACCATCAAGCAGGCCAAAGAGATGGTCGAAATGCAGGAGCCCATCGTGTGGGACATCCTTGAGGAAGTCATCAAGGACCACCCCGTACTGCTCAACCGCGCTCCAACCCTGCACCGCCTCGGCATCCAGGCCTTTGAGCCGGTCCTCGTCGAGGGCAAAGCCATCAAGATTCACCCGCTCGTCTGTACCGCCTTCAACGCGGACTTCGACGGCGACCAGATGGCCGTCCACATCCCGCTCTCGCCGGAAGCCCAGGTCGAAGCCAGCGTGCTCATGCTCGCCTCGCACAACATCCTGTCGCCGGCCTCCGGTCAGCCCATCACCGTGCCTACGCAGGACATGGTGCTCGGCCTCTACTACCTCACCAAGGCCAAGATCGCGGCCAGGGGAGAGGGCCGCGTCTTCGCCAACATCGAAGAAGTGCTCATGGCGCTCGAAGCCAGGGAAGTCGAGACGCTCACCCCCATCCGTCTGCGCTACACCGGTCCTGTCCTCGACATGACCACCGCGTACGACGATCAGGACATCACCCACACCGAGCCGGTCGAGTACGACAAGCAGTTCATCTCCACCACCGTCGGGCGCGCTATCCTGAATGACTCCATGCCCGAAGGCATGCCCTACGTCAACGGTCTGCTCAAGAAGAAGGGCATCGGCCAGCTGGTGAACTACTGCTACCTCAACCTCGGCCTTGAGATCACGGTCAAGATGCTCGACCGCATCAAGGATCTCGGCTTCCAGTACGCAACGCGCAGCGGTCTCTCCGTCGGCCTCGATGACATGGTCATCCCGGAGACGAAGTACCCCGTCGTGCGCGAAGCGGAAAAGCAGCGCTTTGCCGTCCAGCAGCAGTACCTTGACGGAGCCATCACCAACGGTGAGCGCAACAACAAGGTCATTCAGCTCTGGTCGTCCGTGACTGAAAAGGTCGCCGACGAGATGTTCAACAACATGAAGAACGCCGACAAGGCCGGCGCCATGAATCCGGTCTACATCATGGCCGACTCCGGCGCTCGCGGATCCAAGCAGCAGATCCGTCAGCTCTCCGGCATGCGCGGCCTCATGGCCAAGCCCTCCGGCGAAATCATCGAGACGCCCATCACGGCCAACTTCCGTGAAGGCCTCACCGTGCTCGAGTACTTCATCTCCACGCACGGCGCGCGCAAGGGTCTCGCCGATACGGCACTCAAGACCGCCGACTCCGGCTACCTCACCCGCCGCCTCGTCGACGTGGCCCAGGACGTCATCGTAACCGAGCGCGATTGCGGCACCGTAGAAGGCATCTACGTCACCCCCATCGTCGAGTCCGGCGAGATCATCGAGCCGCTTCGCGACCGCATCATCGGCCGCGTCTCGCTCGAAAAACTGAAGGACTTCGAGGGCAACGTCATCGTTGACATCAATCAGGAGATCAACGAAGACCTCGCCTCCGCCATCCAGGCCGCCGGCATTGAGCGCGTCAAGATTCGCTCCGTGCTCACCTGCGAGTCCAAGCGCGGCGTCTGCATCCTCTGCTACGGACGCAACCTCGGCTCCGGCCGCATGGTTGAGCTGGGCGAGGCCGTCGGCGTCATCGGCGCGCAGTCCATCGGCGAGCCGGGAACCCAGCTCACCATGCGTACCTTCCACATCGGCGGAACCGCCTCGCGCGTCTCTGAACAGTCGCGCCTCGACGCCCGCAACAACGGAACCGTGCGCTTCATCAACCTCGCCACCGTGCGCTCCAAGCAGGGTGACCTGGTCGCCATGAACCGCTCCGGAGCCATCGCCATCATCGACGAGCGCGGCCGCGAGAAGGAGCGCTACCAGATCGTCTACGGCGCCAAGCTCAAGATCGAAGAGGGAGCCGCCGTTCAAGTCGGTCAGGTGCTCGCCGAGTGGGACCCCTACACCTTCGCCATCCTCACCGAAATCGGCGGCCCCGTGCAGTTCAAGGACCTGCAGGAAGGCATCACCCTCAACGAAGAAGTCGATGAAGTCACCGGCCTCTCGCGCCTCGTCGTCGCCGACGCAGCCGACGAAAAGCGTCAGCCGGCCCTCATCATCAAGGGAGCCAAGGGCAACAAGCGCTACCTCATGCCCTCCCGCGCTCACCTCATGGTGCAGGACGGGGATGAAGTCTCCCCCGGCGATATCCTTGCCAAGATCCCGCGCGAAACCACGCGCACCAAGGACATCACCGGCGGTCTGCCCCGCGTCGTCGAGCTCTTCGAGGCCCGCAAGCCGCGCGAAACCGCCATCATCAGCGAAATCGATGGTGTCGTGAAGTTCGGCGAAGTCGCTAAGGGGCAGCGCAAAATCTACGTCACCGCCGACAACGGAGAGGAGAAGGAATACTCCGTGCCGCGCGGCATCCACGTCAACGTGCAGGAGGGCGAGCGCCTCAAAGCCGGCGAGCCTCTCATGGACGGCCCGCTCAACCCCCACGACATTCTCGCCGTGTTGGGTGAAAAGGAGCTGCAGGCCTACCTGGTCAACGAAATCCAGGAAGTCTACCGTCTCCAGGGCGTCGCTATCTCTGACAAGCACATTGAAACCATCGTCCGGCAGATGCTCCGTTGGGTGAAGATCGAAGAAGTCGGAGACACCAGCTTTCTGCTCGAACAGCAGATCGACAAGTTCCGCTTCCGTCAGGAGAACGAGAAAGCCATCGCCAACGGAGGACGCCCGGCCATCGGCCGCCCGCTCCTGCTCGGCATCACCAAGGCCTCGCTCTCGACTGACAGCTTCATCTCCGCAGCCAGCTTCCAGGAGACAACCCGTGTGTTGACCGAAGCCTCCATCAACGGAGCCATCGACAACCTGCGCGGCCTCAAGGAAAACGTCATCGTCGGCCGTCTCATTCCCGCCGGAACCGGCATGGAGTACTACCGCAACATCCAGCTCTCACCCGAGCTCGAAGAAGCGGCCCAGCGCGTCCAGCAGGAAGTGCAGACAGCCTACGAAGAAGCCGAGCGCGAGCTCGAACTCATGCGACAGGAAGGCGAAGCCGAAGAAATGGCCGCCTCCGAGTAGACGCGTCACTAGCCCAAACAAAAGCCCGGCCTCGTGCTGGGCTTTCGTTTTTGGGTAGAAGATTGACACTAGACAACCAAGTTTGTTGATAATAAGCTTTCGCAAAACGAAATTCCCGAGACGAACATGCCCCAATTTCGCATTCCGAACGAAGAGATGTCTCTTGAAGAGAGCTTCTCGGACATACCCGATTCAGTCCGCCCATACATTTTGCGTGGCTTCAGAGCTATGGTGTCGGCCGATTCGATTAAACAGCAGAGAATTGCTGACTATGCGATCACGAGCATGAATTCACTGAGCGAACTGGAAGTCGACGAGTTCGCTTCGATGCTAGAGATCGACACAGACGATGCCGGAGCAATCATCTCTAGCCTTTCATTCTTGCTCGCTCTGGTTTCATCTCGCAAAGATTCCGAACTGGAACTTGTTGACGCACTCTTTTCGGCAAATTTAATCGAACCATCGGATAGAGAACCGCTCCAAAACTTTATTAAAAACTTGGTCGTGCGTCGCATCGAGATTAGGCGCACCTTGAGTCTCAGCCGACTTGCACAACAGACTCTACCGAGCTTCAGAGGTCTCCAAACATCGGTTGATCTTCGCATGGGGTTCAGGAAGCAAAAAGTGGATGTCATTGTTCCAATAGCTTTGATCCATCTGCACACAGACTCAGATAAAGAGGAAATCTGTTTTCAGATGCAGAAAACAGATGTGCAAAGAGTAGTCCGAGAATTTCAGAAAGTCTTGACCCAAATGGACGAAGCTGAAAAATGGTCGTCGGAAAAGGTCAGGCCAGCCAACTGATGCACTGGTCACTCGTAGGTTATTCCGCTTTAGGTGTTTTGGTGTTGGCATCGCGCCAAGGACACGAAGGCCTACGTATCTGGGTTCCCGGCAAGCTTATCAGTACGTTCAAATGGCACGATAATAGGAATACGCAGGTTGAATTCGTGGTATTCATCGTTATCGGCTCACTAATCGGGATTGTTGTAGGCGGACCCGACACGCCACGGCAGGCAGTCGCGGCCGGCTTGGGCTGGACGGGGTTGCTCACCGTTCCTAATTCGCCTGCATCTAAAAGGAGGGGCAAGAATGAGTCGGGGAAAGACAAGGCTGATTAGCTTGAGTAAGAGGTGGTTCGACCTCTCGTGGTTTTTGATGGTGGCCATGGGTGCAGCCTCACTGCGCTTATCAGGACATCCGATTGGACAAGCACCGTGGCTGTCCAATGTGCTGCTCTCAATCGCACTTTGTATAGGCTTTATGCTTGCTGTATTTGTCAAAAGGCAAGAACAAGCGTTGAACCGCCCAGGGGACGTCGTTGATCTCAATGCCGAGGTTGTTCATTCTGAGATTCAACTAATCGAAAAAGAAGAACTCAATATAGAGAATATAGAGGTAGATGAGGAGTGGCATCCAATCTCCCTTCATCGTTCTATCATCGAACGTCGCACGCACCATCGAAATCTGTTGTGGGAGTCAATGTATCTCGCGAATGCTTCGCCGACTGATCGTATGCGTGAAGAGATCATTAGCACAACGAAGCAGGTCGTGGAAAAATATCTGGCTTCCTCCCATCATGCCGCTGCTCATAGAGATCTTGTTCGCGAGGTGGTGGACATCGCAAAACAACTCCGCGGTACGGGGATGGAAGTCAAGATAAGCCCAGATCAGGAGATTAGGATATGTGAAGCGCAGCGTCTTCCATTTCCAGACGATGAGCTCAATCTCGACGAGCGCTATCACCTAAGCACACAAGTGAATTAGCAGCTATTGATTGCAATCGTTGAGTAGTGCCTACCGATACAGACCATTCACGCCGGGTGGGATCCGCAGAACTCAGACCCCCTGCCAATTTCAAACCCAAAGCCCGGCCTCGCGCCGGGCTTTGGGTTTTAGCAATGGTTCATCGTCGAAAATTATACGGCGCTCACGGATAGCCTCGAAGCGGCGGTAAACTACCTCAAAGAATCGACCACGATATGACATGACGGACGTGCTCCTATACCTCCCTACATGGGATTTTGGGACGAGGTATTAGTCGCCGTTGTAGCAACTGTGGTAGTCGCGTTTTGCGTTACTCTTGATTCACTGGTTTTTGCGGGCGACCGATATCACAATGTCCTACGGATGGCGCTTCAACGGCACGAAGGACATCGGCCGCAGAATTTTCCCTGTCAAGCCTGAGTCTCAAAATTTCACGTAACCCGTTCATTACAAAGGACAGATGATTGGCAGCGCGATGCAGGTGAATTTCCCAAAACAGCTACACTGGAAATAAGGGGTGGTTTCTGAGGCAGAACGAAATCAAGACTAAAAAAGCGATGAACCTCGCAAATGAAAGCACCGTAACTTATTGATATCCGCTATCTTAGCGACAACTCGTTTATTTTGAAGAACTTGCCGGATCCATTGACTGCTAACCATAATGTTTGCAAGATGATAGCAAAAACCGGAGACAAAAATTCGCAATGCAGTAAGGGGGCGCAGTAGCCCGAAGCCAAAGCCATGCAAACCAACCTGAAACTCGACCAAGCTCTTGCTGACCGCCTTAGCAGCCTCGCCGGCTCCCGCCACCAGTCCCCGGACGCCATCCTCAGCGAAGCCCTCCACCAATACCTCACCCGCGAGGAGAGCGCAGGAGCAAAAAAATACCCCCGGCGTCACCCCGTCGGAGGAATCATAACCCCTGTGTAATCTATGAAGTATAAAATCCAATTACATCAACTTGCGACGAACCAGATCCAGCGCCGTCTGCGCCGCAAAGCTCCGGATGCGCTCCCGGTCGCCCGTAAACCGCCGCTCCACAACCTCGGTGTGTTTTCCGTCGCTCACGCCGACATACACCAGCCCAACCGGTTTCTCCGCCGTCCCGCCCGTAGGCCCGGCAATGCCCGTCACGCCCACACCCAGGGTCGTATCGCACCGCTCGCGAATCCCCTCCGCCAGCGCCTCCGCCGTCTCCTTGCTGACCGCGCCATGTCGCTCCAGCACCGAAGGCGGAACGTTCGCAAATTCCGACTTCAGCTCGTTGCTGTACACAACAGCTCCCCCAAAAAAGGACCGCGAGCTTCCGCTGATGCTCGTAAGCCGTTCAGAAACAAGGCCTCCAGTGCAACTCTCCGCTACTGACAAGGTCGCCCCCCGCATCTCCAGGTAGAACAGAACAATCTGCTCCAGCGTCTCCCCCTGCGATGAATAGATGTAGTCTTCCAGCTCATCTTCAATGCGGTTCGCCAGCGCGTCCACACGCGCCTGCGCCAGATCCAGAGCCGGCTTCGTGCACAGCAGGTTCAGCTGAATATCGCCCAGATGCGCCAGAATCGTCGTCTCCACATCCGTGAACTGCTGGTAGATCGGAGCAATCCGCGCATCGCACGCTGATTCTCCAATCAAAGCCGCCTTCAGCACCCGCGAAGCAATAAACCGCCGCGGCAGCGCCTCCTGCAAACGCGGAACGCACTGCGCGTCAAACATCGGCTTCAGCTCTGCTGGAGGACCCGGAAGCAGCAGCACCAGCTTGCGGTGCGTCCCATAGACGGTGTCCAGAAACTGCCCTGGAGCCGACCCGTTCGGATTCTCCAGAACCACTGCACCCTCAACAACATCCGCTTGCTTCTCGTTGTTGCGGGTCATCGTCATCCGCCGCTGCGCCGCCCGCGTATAAAGGTGCGCAATCAACTCCGGATTCCGCTTGATCCCAACCTTCAGTGCCTCCGCCACAGCCTCGCGCGTAAGGTCATCTTCCGTAGGGCCAAGCCCGCCCATGATCACAATTACGTCCGTCCGCCGCAGCGCAACCCGAATCGCATCCACCAGATGCTTCGGACGATCCCCAACAATCGTCTTGAACGCCACCGAAACACCAAGCAGATTCAGCCGCTCCGTCACAAACAGCGAATTGGTGTCCTGCCGCCATGGAGTCAGCAGTTCCGAACCGATGGCAATAATTTCGGCGTTCATTCAGCAGAGGTCCGGTTGAATCAAGCTAGAAACGGCATATCGTCAGCTAGGCCGCGCGCCAGCCCTCAATGCCCAAAGCAACATCATAAACGCTGCTCGCTGTGGCCACGAGCATGTTGCCTCCCGGCACGAACGCCATGCCCACAATCCCCGATCCGGCAACCGCCAGCGAAGCCTCGCCCGATTGCGAAATGCGAACCACGCCGCGCCGCCCGGCCAGCGAAGCGGCAACATACACGGCGCCCGAGATATCGATCGCCAGACCCTGCGGACGCCCCAGCCCGCGATAGAACACCGTAGCATCGCCATTCCGGTCAATCGCGTAGACGCTCTCATGGCTCGATGTAGTCGGGCCGCTCACATAGAGCGTCCCATCAATGCCGAACGCCAGGTGATACGCGGCAACGCTCGGCTCCAGCGTCGCAAACACAAAAATCTGGCGGTCCGGAGCAATCTTAAAGATAGTCCCGCTGCGATCGCCCACATAAAGGTTTCGCTCCGTGTCGAAAGCCATTCCCGTCGCAACGCCCATGCCTTCCGCATACACCTTGGCCGCGCCGGCAGGAGTAACCTGATACACCGTCCCTTCATGCCGTGATGAGACATAGAGATTCCCCGCCTCATCCACAGCCAGTCCAGTGGCATTCATAATGCCGCTCAGAAAAGGACGCATCTCGCCATTGCGCTCAATGCGAAACACCGAGACGGGAGTCTCCTGCCCGCGCCCGCCCGAGAGCGTAACGTAAACATTGCCGTCAGCGTCAATCGCCGGATTCGCAACCGCATGAACGCCCGTCGCCAGCAAGGTAGCCACTTCAACACTCACCGCGTTGCTCTGCGCGCCATTCTGCAGAATCCGCAGACTCCCGCTCTCCGCCTCTTCCGGAACGTGCAGCAACATGCGGCGGTTGCGGCTCATAACCACGGATGCGGCCAGCTCGCCCAGCATAGCCACAGGCCGCCGGAATGAGATCGCGCCGAGATTCGCCCCGTGAACCTCAACTTCGCCACCCGGCAACGCAGCATCCGGGTCTACTGATTCAATGTGAGGCGCATGGCCCAATTCGGATTTAAGCAGAGAAGGCATGGTTCCCTTACCACCAGTGATGCACAATCAGGGTCACAAGCAGCGCATACAACCCAGCAGCCACATCATCTACCATGATACCCAGTCCGCCGTGCAGCCGCTCAAGCTGCCGAATCGGCGGCGGCTTGAGAATATCGAAAAAGCGGAACAGAGCAAACGCCAGTACAACATGGCCTATGTCGACTGGCGCAAAAATCATCGCCGTAAGCTGTCCGGCGACCTCGTCGGTCACCACATACCCTGGATCCTGTCTGCCGCTCTCCCGTTCCACAATGGATGCGGCAGGAATCCCAATCAGCGTGACGACTCCCGCGGCGATCACCGTGCCAACCGAAACCCACGTCGCGCTTGGATGCGCAGCGCGCACCGCAAAAAACCACACAGCAGCCGTAATCAAGGCCGCCCACGTTCCCGGACCGCCCGGTAAAAACCCAACACCGAAGAACGTGGCCGTAAGCCACGCCCACCCAGTCTTAGCGCGAGCCTGAATCGTCGTCATCGTCCCTCGGGCGTCGCTGTTCCTCGCTCAATCCCTCCAGCACTTCAGGATCGAGAATCGGCGAAGAGATGCGATACTCCCCGCTCGCCCATCTGCCCAGATCGATCAACCGGCAGCGGTCGCTGCAGAAAGGGAAGTCCTCATCATCTTTCGTGACCAGTGTGTTGCAGGTTGGGCACCGCAGAATTGTCCTCGGAGACATAACTCTTACTCCTGGCTGAGAGCAACCACCCGCGCCACCACATCATAGTCATGCGCTTCGGTGATCTCGCAGCGGTAAAACCGGCCCGTGGCCAGCGTTTCATAAGGGCCGAAATCGTTGATATAAACCGTGCCGTCAATCTCCGGAGCGTGCATCTGCGAGCGGCCCTCCCAAAGCAGCGGAGTCTCCTCCGACTCGCCCTCCACCAGCACCTCAACCTCGCGTCCCACCCACTCCGCCTTGGCCGTTTTGCTGATGCGCTGCTGTATCTTCATCAGCTCGCGCTTGCGTCGCTCAATCGTCCGCGCCGGAACCTTCTCTTCAAGCCCAAACGCGCGCGAACCCTCTTCATCCGAGTACCCGAACACGCCCAGCCAATCGAACTTCGCCTCGCGCACAAAGTCGCACAGAGTCTCAAAGTCGGCTTCCGTCTCACCCGGAAACCCCACGATAAACGAAGTCCGCAACGCAATTCCCGGCACAGCCGAGCGAACCTTCTCCACCGTCTTCAGAAAAATCTCCGCATTTGCCCCGCGTTTCATGCTCTTCAACACCGGCCCGGAAGCATGCTGCAACGGCACATCCAGGTATTTGCAAATGTTGTCATGCTTCGCGATCGTCTCCAGCAGCTTGCCGGTGATCTTGTTCGGATAGGCATAGAGAAACCTCAGCCAAACCAGCCCCGGAATCACCGCCAGCCGGTCGAGCAACTGCGCCAGACCGTCCTTCAACCCAAAATCCTCGCCGTAACAGGTCGTGTCCTGGCCGATCAGCGTAATCTCGCGCACACCCTGCGCCACCAGGTTTTCGGCCTCGGCGACCACCGACTCAAACCGCCGCGAACGGAACTTACCGCGCAGGTTCGGGATCACGCAAAAGCTGCAAGGATGATCGCAACCTTCAGCAATCTTGATATAAGCCGAAGCCTTCTTCGTCGCCAGCAGCCGCGGAGTCGTATGGTCATAAAGATACTGCGGCAGATGCGCCTCGGCGCCATCCCAGTCATTGCGCGAAAACCGCCCCTGCGACTCGCGCAGCTCACCTTCAGCCCGCGCGCCGCTCAGGATGGTAAAGGGCGAAGGCTCCTGAATCTGCGGTGCTGCCATCGCCAGCCCCGCAGCCGCCAGAATCTGCTCTAGCTCGCCCGTGCCGACAACGGCATCGACCTCCGGAATATTCTTCCGAATCTCGTCGCGATACCGCTCCACCAGGCATCCGGCAACAATCAGCTTGCGCGCCGTCCCGGCCGTCTTGTGCTGCGCCATCTCAAGAATGGCGTCCACCGACTCCTGCTTCGCCGCATCAATAAACGAGCAGGTGTTCACCACCAGAATCTCCGCCGACTCAGGGTTCGAGGTCATCTCCGCACCAGCGCGGTCCAACAGCCCCATCATCACCTCGCTGTCCACAAGGTTTTTCGGGCAGCCCAGCGAGACGAAACCGATCTTAGGCCGGTTGGCGGGTATAGCGGAATTTTCTGAGGTGACGAGGCGTTGCGCCTCGTCAAGGAGAAGTTGCGTCACACCTCTATTTTAGCTGACTCACGGCCCAACACCGGCTCAAAAACTGATCCTGCTTTCGCGGCTTCCGGTCGCGCCGATGTTATCATAAGACATGTGCCGGGCCCTACGCGGCGCAATCCCGCCAACCCCGCCAGGTCCGGAAGGAAGCAACGGTAACGGGCCAGTGCGTGCGCAGTAGGTCCCCGGTACATAACTCTTTGCCTGTCCGTTACACAATCCTTACAGGCCATTGATAGACAGCGGCTGAACCGCTCAGCGACAATAAGCTTTTGTAATTTAGCCAGTGTGGAGAAACTCATTGAGCCTTTCCGTGCGTCCGCGTGCTTCTCGACGCGCCAAAATCAGTGCCTTAGGAACCTACGTTCCACCCCGCGTGCTCTCCAACAAAGACCTTGAGAAAATGGTCGAAACCTCCGACGAATGGATCTACTCGCGCGTCGGCATCCGCGAGCGGCATCTCGTCGAAAAGGGCATGGCCACCAGCGATATGGCCGTCGAAGCGGCAAAGAAGTGCCTCGCCGAACGAGGCATTCCGGCAACCGAGCTGGAAGTCATCATCGTCGCCACCGTCACGCCGGACATGTTCTTCCCCGCCACAGCCTGCCTCGTGCAGGACCGCCTTGGCGCAAAGGGCGCATGGGGATTCGATCTCTCCGCCGCCTGCTCCGGCTTCGTCTATGCCCTGCAGGTCGGCGCCAAGCTGGTCGAAAGCGGCGCGCACTCAAGAGTCCTGGTCATCGGCGCGGACACCATGTCGTCCATAATCGACTACACCGACCGCTCCACCTGCGTGCTCTTCGGAGACGGCGCCGGCGCCGTCCTCATCGAGCCTGCCGCCGAGGGCGAAATCGGCATGATCGATTTCGTGCACGAGATCGACGGATCGGGCGGACCCGCGCTCAACATGCCCGGAGGCGGAAGCCTGCATCCATCCACGCTCGAAACCGTCCAGCACAAAATGCATTACGTCCATCAGGACGGCCAGTCGGTCTACAAATTCGCCGTCCGCAAAATGGTGGAAGCCTCGGAGACCCTGCTCCATCGCAACTGCATCACTATAGATGAACTGGGCTGCTTTATCCCGCATCAGGCAAACAAGCGCATCATCGAGTCGAGCGCCGAGCGCCTCAACTTGCCTCTTGAGCGCGTCATCATCAATATCGATCGTTACGGCAACACAACAGCCGGAACCATCCCCCTCGCCATGCAGACCGCACGCGAAGAAGGAAAGCTGAAAAAGGGCGATCTCGTGCTGGCCACCAGTGTTGGAGCCGGATTCACCGTGGGCTCTTCGCTGTTGCGCTGGGAAATCTAAGAAGCGGGAGCAGCCCGGCTCCCGCCAACCGCACTTCAGCTGGCCGCCTTTGTAGCTGACCGCTTCTTCGCCGACCGGCCTTTAGCTCTGTGCTGGTCGTGCCGGTACTTCCAAACTCCAAATAAGACCGCAGCAAGAATCAGTCCAACAAAACTCCAAAGAATCACATCCGCCCATCCGGCCAGATACTGCGACCATGCTCGAACCATCACGCGGCCATACGTCGCGCCCAGCCACGCAATCAGTCCATAGCGTGCAGCCCGCGCCACGCCCAGCGAAGCCATGTATCGTGTACGCGAAACTCCCAGCGCTCCCGCCGACAGCAGAAACGGCATCAGCGGCAGCGGCGGCGGCAAAATCGAAGCAATGGCCACTGTCAGCATGCCATTGCGCTTCATCCATCGCTTGATGCGCTTCACCAAACGTTCTGACGCGTAGCGCTCCAGCATGGCCTCGCCGCCTTTTTGCCCCGCTTCCCACGTGAAGTAGCCACCCACCAGACTGCCCAATGTTCCCGCCAGTGTCGCCAGCCACGGATTTCCGCGATGTGCCGTCAGCAGCAACACCAGCAGGTCGCTGCTTCCCGGCAGCGGCAGCGGAATAATCGACGCATCAATGGACGCAACCACAAAAATTCCCAGCAGGCCAAAATGGATCAGCCAGTGTGGCAGCAGATGCTTATGCGTGTTGTGTTGGAAGGCTGGGCTCACGCACAGATTGGACGCACGAATCCGTCATCGCGTCAGGCAATCCGCAGTGATTTCACAAGAATCGCAGTGTAGGAACCGCCCGCAGCGCGCCGCATTCCACCGCATAGCGATAAAAAAGCCTCAGTCCCTCAAGGCACGCATCGTCCAGGAAGTAGTAGATATTCTCATTCAAATAACTCTGCAGCACATCAGCCGAAACCGGCACTCGCGCCGACCACTCCCGCGCCAGCTCTCCAATATGTGCCAGCCCATGATCGCGGGATCCCACAAAATCCTCAACCATCTGGGCTCGGTTCACAGTCCCCGTGCCAAACGCCGCTTCCCGCACCGCCCAGAAGGCTGAAACCCACGGAGTGCCCGTCCACGCGCGCCATTCATGCGCCAGGTCAATATATTCCAGCTGCTCGCCCGTCCTCGCCTGCCGCGCATCGCGGCCCTCCAGTGCCAAAAGCGCAGGATCGCCAATCAGCAGCGCCGCATCCGCGACACGCAGCATGGCGTCAAGATCGGGTGCATGCTCAACAAATGCAGCCTTGGTCTTCCAAAGCTTGTCGAAAAAAATCCGCGTGTACATCGCAGACGTAAGGGAAGCCGAATCCAGAGCTACGCGCGCAACGCCGTGCACGCCCTCCTTGTGCCGAACCACAAGAAGGATCGACTTCACAAAGTCCAGTGACGCAATCGCGCAGCCCGGAACAATTCCCGTCTCCGGCATAGAAGCATAAGCTGCCACCGGAACCAGCCCGATATCCGCTGTGCCCGCCTTCAGAGTGCGTGCGCACTCTGAAGGAGTAGAGGAGACGATCGCATACCGCCGCAGCAACTCGTCCTTCAGCGGTTCGTGCTCAAAATCCCACATCAACGGCGCAGGATTCGCAAAATCAATGGCAGCAATCACCAGCTTTTTCGAAATCAGGCTCACCAGCCAGTGTAACAACGGTAACCTTAGTCGGCGTACTTTGCCTTGACTCAAAGCCATCTCGCCACTAATCTCCGATCAATCTCCACATAAAAGCAGCCCGCTTTCCGGGAACCTAATGACCAGTCCTGCGCTCTCTGCCTACACCATCTCCGACCAGAAGAGCGCTCCCGCGCTCACAGAAGAACGCCTCGCCTGGCTCGCACTCGCGCTCACCCCGCAGCTCGGCCCGCGCCGAATCCTGCGCGCCGTCAAGCAGGCTGGCTCGCCGGCAAAAATTCTCTCGCTCGCCCTCACTGGACTGGAGTCGCTCCAATTTCCCGCCGAGAGCGTCCGCTTCATCTTCGACGGACACGCCCGTCGCGCCGCCGATCAGCAGATCCTGGCCATGGCAGAAACGGGCGCGGGCTTTCTCACCCATGACGACACCGCCTATCCCGAACGGCTCCGCGAAATCTTCGATCCTCCCGTGCTCCTTTGGATTCGAGGCAACGCTTCGCTGCTCGCCCAGCCCTCCATCGCCGTCGTCGGCACCCGTCATCCCACCCCGTACGGGTCCGGCATGGCCGAAATGCTCTCTCGCGACTTGGCCAACCGAGGGCTTGTCATTCTCAGCGGCATGGCCCGCGGCGTCGACACCGCGGCGCACAAAGGAGCCATCGCCGCCAAACGGCCCACCATCGCCATCTGGGGAACAGGCGTTGACGTCGTCTATCCCAAAGAGAACAAATCGCTCGCCGAGCAGATCGTCGCCGGCGGCGGAGCCATCGTTTCAGAGTTCCCGCTGGGCACATTCCCAGCCCCGCAGAACTTCCCCAAACGCAACCGCATCCTCAGTGGAATGAGCGTCGGAGTGCTGGTCATCGAAGCCGCCGAGTACAGTGGAACCCGGGTAACCGCCCGTTGCGCCCTCGAGCAGAACCGCGATGTCTTCGCCGTCCCCGGCAACGTGACTACGAAGAACGCCTGGGGTCCTAACACCCTCATTAAACAGGGTGCAAAGCTCACTGCAACCTGGGAAGACGTATGGGAAGACCTCCCCACTCCCGTCCGCGTCGAGCTCGCCGCGCGCGACGGCGCTGAATCCAATTCCCCCGCTGCCGCATCTCTATTTCACGAAGAGCCGTTGCCTCCGATCGAGACTCGTGTAATGAGCGCTCTACGCCATGACGAGGCGTTGCAACTTGACGAGATCATGGAAAAGCTGGAGCCTGAACTGAGTTCCTCAGAGATCTTCACCGCACTCTTTGAGCTGGAGCTTGCAGGACGCATCCGGCAACTTCCTGGAAAAAACTACGTCAAAAGCTTCTGAGCATATCCGTTTCTGTCATCGTAAAGAGCACGGAGCCGCAGAAAGTGTATATTCTGTCTCACTGTGCCCGAACGCGGTTTACCGCGTCTGTTAGTATCCGTTTCGGTTGTAAAGGAAAAGAATGAGCAAATCACTGGTGATCGTCGAGTCGCCCACCAAGGCCAAGACGATCAATAAATATCTCGGGAAAGACTTCATCGTTGAAGCGTCGTCCGGCCACGTCAAGGATCTGCCGAAAAACAAGATCGGTGTCGATCTTACCGGCGGAACCTTTGAACCTGAGCTGATCGTCATTCCCGGCAAAGAAAAAGTCATGGACCGGCTCCGCAAACTGGCGAAGGGAGCCGAAAACGTCTACCTCGCGCCTGACCCTGACCGCGAAGGCGAGGCCATCGCCGCGCATCTCGCCGACGAGCTGAAGGGAACCGTAAAAAAGAGCGCCATCCATCGCGTCACCTTCAATGAAATCACTCCCAAAGCTGTCAAGGCCGCCTTCGAACACGCCCGCGACGTCGATCAGCACCTGGTCGATGCGCAGCAGACGCGCCGTGTCCTCGACCGCATCGTCGGCTATCAGATCTCGCCACTCCTCTGGGATAAGGTCCGCCGCGGCCTCTCCGCGGGCCGCGTGCAAACCGTAGCCCTTCGCCTCATCGTCGAGCGAGAGCAGGAAATCAAGGCCTTCAATCCGGTCGAATACTGGACCATCGACGCCAATCTCCATCCCGCGCCCAAAGGCCAGGAGTTCACCGCGCACTTCATCGGTTTCGACGGCGAGCGTGCCCGCGTCGAAACCGTTGACATGCCTTCGCTGCCCGACCAGAAGCTCACTGACGCCACGGTAGCGCAGTTAAGCAAAGCCACATGGTCGGTTCACAATGTTGAGCGCAAAGAGCGCAAGCGCAATCCCGCTGCGCCATTCACCACCAGCAAACTGCAGCAGGACGCCTCGCGTCAGCTAGGCTTCAACGTCAAGCGCACCATGGGTGTAGCCCAGCGCCTGTATGAAGGAGTGGAGATCGGCGGCGATGCCGTCGGCCTCATCACCTACATGCGTACCGACTCCACCCGCGTCTCGCCCGACGCCGTGCAATCCGTGCGTGAATGGATCGGTCACAAGCTCGGCAAACAGTATCTGCCCGAGTCGCCCAACACCTTCAAGTCGAAGAAAGACGCGCAGGATGCGCACGAAGCCATTCGCCCCGCCAACCCCGAGCTGCACCCCGACGACATCCGCAAGTCGCTCTCCGACGAGCAGTACAAACTCTACAAGCTCATCTGGCAGCGCTTCGTGGCCTCGCAAATGATGCCCGCCATCTTCGATCAAACAACCGTAGATATCACGGCCAAAGCCGATCGCAGCTACGACTTCCGCGTAACCGGATCAATTCTCAAGTTTGACGGCTTCCTCAAGGTCTACGAGGAATCCAAGGAAAAGAAGGACGCCGACGACGAGGCGCTCGCCAACAAACTCCCCGCGCTCAACGCAGGCGACCTTCTCACGCTGAAAGAACTGAAGCCCGAGCAGAAATTCACCCAGCCGCCTCCGCGCTACAACGAAGCCTCGCTCGTCAAAGAGCTTGAAGAGCGCGGCATCGGGCGCCCGTCCACCTACGCCTCCATCATCAATACCATTCAGGACCGCGAGTACGTGACGAAAATGGGAGGAAAGAGAAACGGCCCGTTCATTCCAACCGAGATCGGAACCGTCGTCACCGGCCTCCTGGTGAAAAATTTCCCTTACATCTTCGACACCAAATACACTGCCCGCCTTGAAGAAGAGCTGGACGACATCGAAGACGGCAAGGAAAAGTGGACCGATCTGCTCACCGGCTTCTATGGATACTTCGAAAAAGAGCTCAAAGACGCGGGCAAGCACATGGAAGACATCAAGCGCATGGAGAAGCCCACCGACCAGGTGTGCGATCTGTGCGGCTCGCCGCTGGTCTTGAAGTGGGGCAAGTTCGGCTCCTTCTATGCCTGTAGCGCCTACGACAAAAAGAAGCCCGGAAGCTGCACGTTCACCAAAGAGAACTTCGACACCAAACCCAATCTTGCCGTCTCCGGCGATGACGCCGATCAGGAAGAGGAATACTGCGAGAATTGCGGCCGGGTTATGGTCCTGCGCAACGGCCCGTGGGGTCCATTCATGGCCTGCCCTGGATACAACGAAGATCCTCCCTGCAAAACCGTTCGCCGCCTGCATCAGAAGCAGCAGCAAAAGCCCCCGGTGCCGCTTGACGAGAAATGCCCCAAGTGCGGAGAGCAGCTTGTGCTGCGCAATGGCCAGTACGGAGAATTCGTCTCGTGCTCCGGCTATCCGAAGTGCAAGTACATTAAGCAGAACACCATCGGCATGAAGTGCCCGAAGTGCCACGAGGGAGACATCGTCGAAAAGAAAGCCCGTCGCGGCAACTTCTTCTACGGCTGCTCCGAATACCCCAAGTGCGACTTCACCGCAAACTACAAGCCGGTTGAGAAGAAGTGTCCGGAATGCGGCAGCCCGTATCTGCTGGAAAAGACTCTGAAGTCAGGCGTCTATCTCGTCTGCCCGAACAACAAAAAGCCATCAGCAGACGAAGAAGCAGCGCCAAAAAAGCGCGCAAAGAAGGGTGAGCAGGAGAGCGCAACCGTGTGCAGCTACACCAAACGCATCGGAGACGCGCCCGCGCCGGAAGAGAAAAAGCCCATGCCCACAGCCAAAACGCACGGCCCGGTCGTGGAACAACCCGCGTAACAATCATCCCTGCTTAAACCGGGAGCGGCGAATGATAATCTCAAAAATGAAACATGAGATTTCCCGCCGCTTGCCTTCTCGTCGCCTTACTCTTTCCCGTCTTTGCATCAGGCCAGAGCGGCCAGCCGCAGTGCCAGCTTAGTGCGCTCAAGATCTGCGCGGTTCACGTTGCTCAGGACGAAGCCGGCATCCTCGCCAGTCCCGTCAGAACCACGCCCAGGGATCTGTTCTGGCTGGTCCCCTTCGGTGTCGCAACCGGAGTCGCCATCGACTACGACGCTCACGCCATGCGCTCTCTCGGGGTCGACGTGCAGCGTCAGAATCGGTTTGAGACTGTCTCGAATGTAGGAGCCTTCTACGTCCCGCTCGCAGCCTCAGGGGCCGGATATTTCATCGGCGGCTTCACCCACAACGACCTCCTCCGCGAAACCGCCGTCCTCTCCGCCGAAGCCATGGCCGACGCGACCATCCTCAATCAGGGGCTGAAGTATGCTATCGACCGCCAGGATCCGCAGCAGGGCGACGGCACAGGCCGCTTCTGGCCGCATGGGCCGTCAACCTGGCCCGACGGCCAGTCCATGCCCTCCGAGCACGCCATGAATGTCTGGGCCTTCGCGCACGTCGTCGCCACGCAATACAACGGCCCCGCAACCAAAGCCATCGTCTATTCCCTGGCTACCACCGTTTCCGTCTCTCGCGTGCTCGCGCGCCAGCATTTTCCGTCCGACGTGCTCGTCGGCAGCGTCTTCGGATACCTCATCGGCGGATACGTCGAACACCACCGCTCGCGCGAGGCAGGCTATCTCTCGCTCTCCAGCGTATCCACGCCCAATGGCCGCGGTCTTCAGCTTTCGTTCAATTTCGCGCATTAAGCCAACCGAAATTGCCTCCGCGCCCAAAGGAAGTAACCTCCCGAAGCGGTGTACCTCGGCGGCCAGTCCTTTATACTGCTCTGTCGCACTTTTCATGTTTTAGGAGTTGTATTCATGCCGTCCGCCGCCATCGATTACGCCCGCCAGAACTATCCCCGCTACCTCGGCGAGCTCAAGACTCTCCTCCGCATCCCGTCCGTCTCCACCCTGCCTGAGCATCAAGCCGACGTAGCAGCGGCAGCGGCATGGTTGGCCGAGGACATGAAGCGCATCGGCCTCGAGCACGTTGAAGTCATCCAGACCGAGGGTCATCCTCTCGTCTATGGCGACTGGCTCCACGCATCTGGCAAGCCCACCTGTCTCTGCTATGGACATTACGACGTGCAGCCGCCCGACCCCCTCGACGAGTGGACATCGCCGCCGTTTGAGCCCCAGGAGCGCGCCGGCAACCTCTATGCACGCGGCGCGGTCGACGACAAAGGCCAGATGTACATCCACATCAAGGCGCTGGAATCGCTCTTCAAGGCAAACGACGGCAAGCTGCCCATCAACGTCCGCGTCCTTCTCGAAGGAGAAGAAGAGGTGGGCGGCGAGCAGATTGCAATATTCGTCCGCGAACATGGCGACCGCCTCAAGTCCGACTTCGCGCTCGTCTCTGACACTGAAATGTTCGCTCCCGATCTGCCCACGCTCTGCGTCGGACTGCGCGGCATGATCTATACCGAGATCGAAGCGCGCGGCGCAATGACCGATCTGCACTCCGGCATGTACGGCGGCTCCGCACCCAATCCCTTCATTGCGTTGGCGCAGATTATCGCCCGCCTCAAAGACTCCTCCGGACGCATCCTCATCCCCGGCTTCTACGATTCAGTGAAGAATCCAGGTGAAGACGAGCTGAAAGCCTGGCGGCAGCTCCCCTTCGACGAAGAGCACTATCGCAAAACCGAGATTGGCTCCAGCCGTCTCACCGGCGAGCCGGGCTTCTCGGTGCTCGAGCGCACCTGGACCCGCCCCACCCTCGACGTTCACGGCATGCCCGGCGGTTTCATCGGCGCCGGAGCCAAGACCGTCATCCCTGCGAAGGCCGTAGCAAAAATATCCATGCGCCTCGTGCCCGACATGACGTCCGACAAGACCTTCGCCCAATACAAGAGCTACGTCGAATCCCTGACGCCCACCGGAATCAGCCTGGATGTCCGGCTCATCCATTCCGGCGAGCCCATGATCCTCGGCACAAACAATCCGTATATTCAGGCCGCAACCCGCGCCCTGAAACAGGTGTGGAACAAGGACACCGTGTTTGTTCGCTCCGGCGGCTCTATTCCCGTCGTCGGCGACTTCGAGCGCCATCTCAACATCCCGTCCGTCATGATGGGCTTCGGCCTTCCCGACGACAATCTCCACGCGCCCAACGAGAAGTTTCACCTCGCAAACTTCTATCGCGGCATTGAATCCGTCATCAGCTTCTTTGAAGAGTTAGGCAAATGAACGCGTTTGTCCTCGCCGGCGGTCGTAGCGTGCGCATGGGCTATGACAAAGCATTGCTGGAGTTGAATGGCCGCCCGCTCATCCAGCATGTTCTCGACAAGCTGTGTGCGCTGCGCTTCTCCCCGCAAATCGTCGGCTCGCGTCCAGACCTCGCCTCATACGCGCCCGTCATTCACGACAATTACCCGAACAACGGCCCCCTTGGAGGAATCGAAGCCGCTCTGGCCGCAAGCAATACGCACCAGAATCTCTTCCTCCCGGTCGACCTGCCGCACCTGCCGATCGAGGTTCTCCGCTGGCTCATCGAGCGCGCCACAACCACCGAGGCCATGGCTACCGTTCCCCGCCTTCAGGGCCGGCCGCAGCCGCTATGCGCAATTTACAGCCGTACTCTGTTGCCGCACGCCCGGGCCGCTCTCAACGAAGGAAACGCAAAAGTGACGGACGCCGTGGAGCGTGCCGAAACCGCCACCGGCGAGCGCATAGACGCCTTCGAAATGGAGACCGTTGCCGCTGCGCAATCCTGGGACCAGCCCCTTCCGCTTCACCGCTGGTTTCGGAACGTCAACACTCCTGCCGATTTTGAAAAAGCGGTGCTGGAGCAATCCGCGTGCATCAACGGTCGCATTTCCAGGAAGGGTGTAACTCGGAGCCGATACACTTAAGTCGACGCCACCACCAGGAAGCGGCGACCTTGCATAATTCGAGTGGGGGTATAGTTCCCTGGAAATGCCGTAAGCTTAGAGAAAAAGAAGCAGAGCCGAGAGGACAATCCACTGGCCAGCGCCGAAATCCCGACCATCGTCGAAGACCACGCAAAGCACGTGGCTGAGCCATATATCGCCTTCGAGCACGTCTCGAAGTCCTTCGGTGATCTCGTCGTGCTTGACGACGTAAGCTTCCACGTCAATTCCGGCGAAACCCTCTGCATCCTCGGCCGCAGCGGAGTAGGCAAGTCCGTTTCACTGCAGCAGATCATGGGCTTCCTCAAACCCGACTCAGGCAAGATCTTGGTCGCTGGAGAGAACATCTGTGGCTACACCGAAGAGCAGATGCAGGCCATCCGTCGCAAGGTCACCATGGTCTTCCAGAACGGCGCGCTCTTCGATTCGCTCAGCGTCGGCGAAAATGTAGCCTTCCCGCTCCGCGAGCGTAAGGAACTCGTCGAGGAGCAAATCCAGCAGATCGTAAACGGACTCCTCGAAATGGTCGGCGTCACTGGCATGACCGAACTGCTTCCATCGGATCTCTCCACCGGAATGAAGCGCTCCGTAGCCATCGCTCGCGCCCTGTCGGCCCAACCCCAGGCGATCCTCTACGACGAGCCGACCACCATGGTCGATCCCCTCATCGCCCACCTGCTCGGGGACCTCATCCAGAAGCTCAAGCACCAGCTCAGTCTCACCAGCATCGTCGTCACCCACGACATGCGTTTCGCCCAGCGTCTCGCCGACCGCGTACTCTTTCTCCATCAGGCCAAAGCTCATTTCTTCGGAACTATGGACGAGATGAAAGCCTCAAACGACGAAGTCCTCCGCCAGTTTCTTGATCTCGACGCCCTGGTTCTGCCCGAGGTCTAATGACAGCACAAGCCACCGCAGCCGACTTCATAGGAACCTGGCGTCTCCTCGACTACTCCTTCATCCACGAAGACGGAGCCATCGAGCACCCATGGGGAACCCACGTCCGCGGCTATCTGCTCTACTCCGCCGAGGGCTACATGAGCGGTAATCTCAGCCCCGCGAAGGACTGGCCATCCCGCCGCGCCCGTCTTACTGCCGCGCTCAAATCTCACGACGGCGCAGGGGCGCTGCGTCTCGCGCGGCCCGCAAGCCGCCGGGAATACATCGCCTACACCGGTCGCTACACTGTAGAAGGAGACACGATTACGCACCACGTCGAAGCCAGCCTCTTTCCAAACTGGGTCGGACGCTCGGAGCTCCGGCATTACAAGTTCGAAGGCGACACGCTCACCCTCCGCACCGGGCCCGTGCGATCCGGAATCCACACCATCACCGCGCAGCTCGTATGGGAGCGAGTCCAATGAAAGAATCCCGAATCAGCAACTCCGCGACCAATGGGAGCGGCCACAAGAGCAAGCGCTAGGATGGCGCGAAGCGCGTGTGCCTGGACGGCGAGTCCGTTGGTAAACTGGTAATTGTGAAGATCGCGCTAGCCCAGATCAACCCCACCGTCGGAGACTTCGACGGGAATGCCCGCAAAATCCTCGACTTCACCGGGCAGGCCATGCAGGGCAGCGCGGATCTAGTCATCTTCCCCGAGCTCGCTGTCTGCGGCTACCCGCCAGCCGACTTGCTGGAGAAGCCGGCCTTCGTAGCGCGCGCCGGACAAGTGGTAGAGGAGATTGCCGCAAAGACCGCTGGCAGCAAAATCGCCATCATCTGCGGCTACGTCACACCCGCGCATCACGGAACCGGAAAACATGTCATGAACTCCGCCGCGCTCCTCCGCAACGGACGCGTAGAGTTCGTGCAGTCCAAGATGCTGCTGCCCTTCTACGATGTCTTCGACGAGCAGCGCTACTTCGCTCCCGCCCATCATCAGCGCCTGTTCGCGCTCGGCGGCCAGCACGTTGCGCTCACCATCTGCGAAGACGCCTGGAACGACAAGAGCTTCTGGGAAAACCGCCTCTACAACATCGATCCCGTGGAAGAGCTGATGCACTCCGGCGGCTCACTCGTTCTCAACATCTCCGCGTCGCCCTACTGGCATGGCAAGCGCAACACACGCCGCGAAATGCTGGCCGCCATCGCCCGCCACCATAGCGCACCCGTCATCATGGTCAACCAGGTAGGCGGCAACGACTCGCTGGTCTTCGACGGATCAAGCCTCGCTCTCGGGCGCAACGGAGAAGTGATCGCACAGGCCAAATCATTCGAAGAAGACCTCATCTTCGTCGACACGCAAACTCTCACCGGCGACATCCATCCCGAGCCGGACAACGAAACCGAAGCCACCTATCGCGCGCTGGTCCTCGGTACGCGCGACTATGTCCGCAAGTGCGGCTTCTCGAAAGCCATCGTCGCATTGAGCGGCGGTATCGACTCCGCACTGGTAGCGGCCATCGGTGTAGAGGCGCTCGGACGCGAAAACATTCTCGCCATCGGCATGCCAAGCCCCTACTCTTCGCAGGGCTCCATCGATGACAGCAGCTGCCTCGCCGAAAACCTCGGCATCCGCTTTGAGATTCTGCCCATCAGCGCGCTCTTCGAGCAGTACAACCAGACCCTCGCGCCGCTCTTTACCGGATTCAAGCCAGACATAACGGAAGAAAACATCCAGTCCCGCATCCGCGGTGCGCTGGTCATGGCCGCATCCAACAAGTTCAACGCGCTTGTCCTCACCACCGGCAACAAAAGCGAAATGTCCACCGGTTACTGCACCCTCTACGGAGACATGGTCGGAGCCCTCGCCGTCATCGGTGATGTGCTCAAAACCCAGGTCTACGCGCTCTGCCGCTACATCAACCGAGCCCGCGAAGTCATTCCCATTTCTATTCTCGAGAAGCCGCCATCGGCCGAGCTCCGCCCCGATCAAAAAGACACCGACTCTCTCCCGCCGTACGAAGTTCTCGATCCTATTCTCCAGGCCTACGTCGAACGCTATGAAACCCCGGAGGCCATAGCCGCCGCGCATCACATCGACCTCGCGCTCGTGCGCCGCGTCGTGAAGCTCGTTGAGCGTAGCGAGTACAAGCGTCAGCAGGCCGCGCCGGTTCTAAAGGTCACAACCAAGGCATTCGGAATGGGCCGCCGTTTCCCCATAGCCGCCAGGACCCAGGTCTAATGCATATTCGCCCCCGGCCGGGATGACGAAACGCTGCGTCGCTCGTCAGACCCCTTTACACTACGATTCGCAGGCTCACTAACGACTATCCCTGAAGGAACCTCAATGCACTCTCGCAGAATTCTCAAGCAAGCCCTGCTTCCTCTCATGCTCGCGGCCGCCGCCATCGCCGCACCCATCCAGTCCGCAGCGCAGCAAGGCGCAGCGTCCGCACCCAGCGCCACGCCGGTCAAATTTCCCCCAATCAGTCCGGCAAACTTCACCGCAGGCGAGCCGTCGCGCGACACCGTCGAAGCCTTCCTGAAAGCGTCCTGGGGATACGATCCGGACCGCGTCTGGCAGGTCTGGGCCATTCTCAAAACACCTGCGCCCGGCGTCAGTAGAGTCATTGTTCAGGTAGCGCAAAAGAACGACCCGCAGCACCGGATAGCCTCCGCCGCCTTTCTCGTGACTCCCGACGGCAAACACCTCATCTCCGCCAACCTCAACATGCTCCCCTTCGGAGCGCACCCTTATGCGGAGGCACGCGAGATGCTGATGCAGCGTGCGAACGGCCCCAGTCGCGGTGCAGCCGACAAGAAGTTCGAGTTGGTCGAGTTTGCGGACTTCGAATGTCCGCACTGTAAGGAAGCTCAGCCGGTCATCCAACGCCTGCTGACCGACTTCCCCCAGGCGCACTTCGTCTTTGAAAACTTCCCGCTCGTCTCCATTCACACGGAAGCCTTCAAAGCAGCGGCCTACAGCGTCTGCGTTGCGCAGCAGGCGGGCGATGCCGCGTTCTTCAAATTTGCCGATGCAGTCTTCACCAATCAGCAACAGCTCACACCCGATACTTCTGACGCAGCTCTCGGCGACGCCGCCACTAAAGTGGGACTGAATGCCGATAAAGTCGGAGCCTGCTCCTATACCCAGGCAGCCAAAGATGCGGTAAACGCCTCCATGCAACTCGGCAAAGACCTCAACGTCGACGAAACGCCAACCCTCTTCATCAATGGCCGCCAGATTCCCGTCGGCGAGGTTGCCAGCGGTCAGCTCCCCTATGAAGCTCTGAAGCAGATCGTCGCATATCAATTCCAGCAGGACCAGTAATCGAGTCGTCTGCTGCGGTCCCGCAGGATTCCCCACAGCAAAAAGCCCGGCGATCAGCCGGGCTTTGGTTTGGAGTTGTGTCTTCGAACGCCGAGCACCTATACCGTGACCGGCTGTTCCGCTGTCACGTTCACCGGAGTCAGCCATCCATAGCGGTCCGGCCGCAGTCCGTTCGCAATGCCGAAGAACTCATCCGCCAGCTGTTTCGTGATCGGACCGGCGTTGCCGTCGGCAACCGTAATGCGGTCCACGCTCCGAATCGGAGTTACCTCCGCCGCCGTTCCAGTAAAGAAAACCTCGTCGGCAATATACAGCAGCTCGCGTGGCAGCGCCTGCTCGACAACCGGGATCCCAAAATGTCGCGCCAGCGTCAGCACCGAGTCGCGCGTGATGCCCGACAGTACCGAATTCGCCAGCGGTGTCGTGTACAGCACCCCGTTACGCACGATAAACAGGTTCTCGCCCGAGCCTTCCGAAAGGTATCCGTTCACATCCAGCGCAATCCCCTCGACGTACCCGTTCACATCCGCTTCCATGCGAATCAGCTGCGAGTTCAGATAATTTCCACCCGCCTTGGCCAGCGAAGGAGTCGTGTTCGGAGCCGAGCGGTTCCATGAAGAAACGCAGACATCGGCGGCATCTCCCGCCACATACTTGCCCCACGGAAAATTCGCCATGTACACCTCGACCGGCGAGTGCTTCGGATTCACGCCCATCTCGCCATAGCCACGAAACGCAATCGGTCGAATGTAGCATGGAGCCACTTCGTTCGCCTCAATCAGCTCCACCACCGCATTCGAAAGCTGCTCCAGCGAATAAGGCAACGGCATCCGGTAAATCTTGGCCGAGTCGAGCAGGCGCTGCATATGCTCGGGCAGCCGAAAGACCGCCGCGCCGGAAGGCTGAGCATAGCAGCGAATCCCTTCGAACACCGACGAACCGTAATGAACCACATGGCTCATCACATGAATGTTGGCCTTCTCCCAGGGAATAAGGTTGCCGTTGTGCCAGATTTTACTGGTCGCTTGAAGAGGCATGGAAATCTGCTCCTTATATAGATACGAATCCCTAACCCTCAATTATAGCCGGGACCTCGCACGCCGGAACCTCGGGTTTCTGCGCCATTCCGGTACTGGCGTGAACGGTCCTCGCACAAGCCGGAGGCACGCCGCAGGTTCCGCCACCAACGGGAGCGGCCACGAAAATCCATGGAAGGAAGGCGCGAAGCGCGGCCAGCACCTAGTCGGGAGGTGGTGAAGCTTTTCCCGCGAGATCACACGCTCTCCACAGATACCAGCTCGCCACCGACCGCCACGGCCTCCATCGCTCGCCTCGCCGCAGCATGTCCGCAGGCTTCGCCAGCATCGAAGCGTCGAACGGCTTGCGCTTCGGCAATCGCCCAAACGTCAGCGCAAAGCCTTTGCGCACGCCGTAATCGCTCACCGGCAGCACATCCGGGCGCCCCAGCCGGAAGATCAGCAGCATCTCCACCGTCCACGGCCCAACGCCACGCACCGCCGTCAGCCGCTCAATAATCTCCGCATCCTCCAGCCGCCGAATCTGCTGCAGCGTAGGCACCGTTCCATCCAGCGTCTTCGCCGCCAGATCGCGCAGCGCCAGCAGTTTGCTCGCGGAAAGTCCGCAGCCGCGAAGCCGGTCCTCAGGGGCAGCCAGCAAAAGTTCAGGAGCAGGATGCAGTTCGCCAAAGAAGGTAAGCAGCCGTTTCAAAATCGCTGCGGCCGCCTTGCCGTGCAGCTGTTGGTAAATGATCGACTCCAGCAGAGCCTCAAAAGGAGAGTGCTGGCTTTTCAGCCGCAGCGTAAAAGGCCCGGCACGCTCCATCATCCTGCCTAGAATAGGATCAGCCACAGCCAGCTCTTCGCAAGCCTGGGCGATGTCGTAGCGGGGAACTCGGCGTCCGTCGGTCATGGAATCAAAAAGGAATCAGGGTAGTATCTAAATCTATCTGCACACTCCTTGTGCTGACAAGATACGCATCCGATTTCATCGCGCGCAAAACCCCGCAAAGCGTCCCACCGGAGCGTGTTCGGGAAGCAAAATTCTAAGCGACGTTCAAATCGGAACAGAAAAAATTCTGTATGCCTGCTTAAACTCTTGCTCGCGGCGTTTTTGCCCGGTATAGTGTTTTTTCAATTTTGAATCAATGGATTCGGGGCGCGAAATTTTCCCCCGGGTAAGAGCTGCGAGCAAACGCAGCGCGGTAGCCGCTCAACCACCAGGGACTTCGAGGGAAACAGGAATCATTCATGGCGCAGATTTTTGACCGTAGCTCAAACGCGCTGGCACGCATGAGTCTGGTCTTAACGGGATTGATTGTCATCGCGTTGGGGGTAACGCTCAATGAGCTCCAGCGGTCGCCGTGGGTGACCCGTCAGGGCCAGCGCGCCGATCAGCCCATCCCGTTCAGCCATAAGCATCACGTCGAGGGACTGGGCCTGCAATGCCAGTACTGTCACGTCTCGGTTGAAAAATCGAGCTACGCCGGCATCCCGCCCACGCGCACCTGCATGAACTGCCACTCCCAGATCTGGACAAACGCAGCACTGCTCGAGCCCGTACGTCACAGCTGGGCCACCGGCGAGTCCATCGTGTGGACCAAGGTGCACGACCTTCCCGACTTCGTCTATTTCAACCATGAGATTCACGTGAACAAGGGCATTGGCTGCGAAACCTGTCACGGCCACGTCGACGAAATGCCCATCATGTACGAGCAGAACACCCTCCAGATGGAGTGGTGCCTCAACTGTCATCGGAATCCCGAAAAAAATCTCCGGCCCACCGCCGAAATCTACAACATGGATTGGAAGCAGCCGTCAGACCTGAACCCGGTCTGGTGTGCGGCGACCGATCTAAATCGTGGCACGCCAACTTCGGAATCGGTGAACTGCACCACCGTTGATCCATCGCGGTCAGGCAATCCGCAATTGGCCTCGTTGCATCTTGTCGAAGCGGTGGATGCGCAGGCCTCTGGCGCTCTCGCCACCGACGCGTCAAACGGCGTCCTTTCGCCGCGGCTCACCTACACTAGGTTCACAAGCCAGGACGCTCTGGGCAGCTTCCTGTTCAAGCACTACAACATCCGACCCGCACGCGAACTTTCAAGCTGCGAGACATGCCATCGATGAGAGACAGCGTGGAACAGAACATGGAAAAAACGGATACAAAGCTGACCCTGGCGGAAGTGCGAGCAAAGCTGGCTGGGCAGACCGGCAAGAAGTATTGGCGTTCCATCGATGAGCTGGCCGGAACACCGGAGTTCGATCAGGCCGTGCGCGAGGAGTTCCCGAAGCATGCCTCCGAGTGGATCGATCCGGTTTCGCGCCGCAGCTTTTTAAAGGTCATGGGCGCATCGATGGCGCTCGCCGGCCTCGCCGGTTGCACCAAGCAGCCCGATGAGCCCATCTACCCCTACGTCAAGGCGCCCGAAGATCTCGTCCTCGGCAAGCCCGTATATTTCGCCACGGCCTTTCCGTTTCCCACCGGAGCCGTGCCCCTGCTCATGAAGACCGATGCCTACCGCCCCATCAAGGTGGACGGCAACCCCGAGCACCCGTACAACCAGGGCGGCTCCGACCCTATCTCCCAGGGAACCCTGCTCGATCTCTACGACCCCGACCGTTCCCAGCACGTCTACTATCGCGGCGAAACGCGCCCCTGGCCGGCCTTTCTTGCCTCCTATCGCGCCATGCTCGCCGATAAAAAAGCGACCGGAGGGCAGGGTCTCTATTTCCTGAGCAGCACCGTTACCTCGCCAACGCTTGCCGCGCAATGGAAGAAGGGTCTGGCGGCCTATCCCAACGCGAAATTGATTCAGTTTGACCCAGTCAATCGCGACTCGGCCTACGCCGCTTCCAAAGCAGCCTTCGGCGACTACGTCGACACCCAGTACCGGCTCGCGAATGCCGACATCATTGTTTCGCTCGATGCCGATTTCCTCTCCGGCATCGCGTCCCCAGGCTTTCATCGGCTTGCCAGGGACTACGCCAACCGCCGCAAGCTCGACGAGACCGGTTCCGGCAACTATTCCATGAACCGGCTCTACGCCGTCGAGAGCATGACCACCACTACCGGTATGAAGGCCGAACATCGGCTCGCGCTGCGTGCCAGCGATATTGCCGGTTTCGCCGCAATGCTCGCAGCCGCAGTGGGTGTCGGCTCCGCGCCCTCCGGATACACATGGTCCGACGACGCGCAGAAGTTCCTCGCCGCTCTCGTAAAGGATCTCAAAGCGAGTGGTGGCCGGTGCGTCATCATCCCCGGCGAGCAGCAGTCAGTCGGCGTTCACCTCGCCGCCATCGCAATGAATGACGCGCTCGGCAACGTCGGCAAGACCGTCGTTTACACCGAAACCGTCAACCCCATGCCCTCCATCCAGAACGACGATCTAAGGTCGCTGGTCGCCGACATGAATGCGGGCAAGGTGGACTGGCTGGTCATCCTCAACAGCAATCCCATCTACTCCGCACCCGCCGATCTCGAATTCGCCGACGCCTTCAACAAGGTGGGAACGGTCGTGCATCTCGGCAACCACCGCGACGAAACCGGCCTACTGGCGAACTGGCACATTAATGCCGCTCACTATCTCGAATCATGGTCCGATGCCCGCGCCTACGACGGCACCGTGTCTGTCGTCCAACCCATGATCGATCCTCTTTACGGCGGCCATACCGCGCACGAAATCGTCCAATCGCTCCAGCTCGATAATCCGGACCTCTCGCCCTACGATGCGGTTCGCGAGAACTGGAGCGGAGCAGGGGGCGCGCAGGCCTCTGGCCCGGACAAAGGAGCAGAAGCCGACTTCGCGTGGCGCAAGCTCCTCCACGACGGCTTCCTGGCCAACTCCGCCTTCACGCCCAAAACAGGCACCGGCAAAGCGGTCATCCCCGCGCCGCCGCCGCAACTCGCTGCCGACTCGCTCGAGATCATCTTCCGGCCCGATCCGCATGTCTATGACGGGCGCTACGCCAACGTCGGCTGGCTGCAGGAGATTCCGCGCCCCATCACCAACCTCTCCTGGGACAACGCCGCGCTGATGAGTTACACCACCCTCGACAAGTTCGGTCTGGCCGAGCACGACGTCATCGAAATCGCCCTCAACGGCAAGAAGGTGCTCGCCCCCGTGCTCGCTGTCCCCGGCCATCCCGACGAGGCCATCACGGTGCATCTGGGCCAGGGCCGCGCGGTGGGCCGCGTAGCCGGCGGCGTCGGCTTCAACGCCTACCAGATTCGCCCCTCCAGCTCTCCGCTCTTCGCATCCGGAGCCACCATTCGCAAGACTGACCGCGAGTGGGGCCTCGCCATTCCCAAGAGCCACTACATCGATCAGCGCGCAACCTACGTCGGCGGCGACGGCAGTGGAACCCACTCGCTCGAAGGCGACGAGGCGTTCGACCGCGGCATCATCCGCTATGCCACGCTCGACCAGTTCAAGCAGGACCCCGGTTTTGCCCACGAAGGCTACGGCAAAGACACGCCCCCGCCCGACGAAAGCATGTTCCCGGCCTATCGTTACGACAAAAATGCCTGGGGCATGTCCATCGATCTCAACTCCTGCGTCGGCTGCAACGCCTGCATCGTCAGTTGTTATGCCGAGAACAACATCGCCGTCGTCGGCCAGCATCAGGCCACGGTCGGCCGCATCATGCAGTGGATTCGCATCGACACTTACTATGAGGGCGATCTGGCCGCGCCCCGCGCCCACTTCCAGCCCATGACCTGCCATCAATGCGAGAATGCGCCCTGTGAACTGGTTTGCCCGGTCGGAGCAACCATTCACTCGCCTGAAGGCCTGAACATGATGATCTACAACCGCTGCGTGGGCACCCGCTACTGCTCCAACAACTGCCCCTACAAGGTGCGCCGATTCAACTTCCTGCTTTACTCCGACTATGAAACTCCCAGCCTGAAGCTGATGCGCAACCCCGACGTCACCGTTCGCAGCCGCGGCGTCATGGAGAAGTGCAGCTACTGCGTGCAGCGCATCCAGGAAGTGAAGATCAAGACGGACATAGAAAATCGCCCCATCCGCGACGGCGAAATCGTCACGGCCTGCCAGCAGGCCTGTCCCACCAACGCTATCGTCTTTGGCAATATCAACGATGCGAACGCAAAAGTCACCAAACTCAAGAAGTCGGAACGCACCTATGGCGTACTTGCCGATCTGAATACGCGCCCACGCACCACATACGTCGCCGAAGTACTGAACGTCAATCCGGAGCTGGCTCCGGATGTCGGTGCCTAGGCACAAGAAAGCGTACGAAATCAGGCGGCTGTGCTGGCAGAGCGTGCAGCCAAGAGCAAAGAGCAGGGAACAGGTAAGAGGTCGCAACAATGGCAACCAAAGACGCACCAGTGAATGACCCGATGCTGGACCCGGTAACCGGGGAATTTGCGGTCATTGCGCCTGGGCACACCTTCAAGTCGGTAACGGAAGAGATTTCACGCATCGTCCTCACGCCGCACACGCCGCTCGGCTGGTTCGCCGGATTCGTCTTCGCAGGCGGCTTTGTTCTCGTGCTGCTGGTGGCGCTCGCCTGGCTCTTCGTCAAGGGCACGGGCATCTGGGCCGTCACCATTCCCGTGGCCTGGGGCTTTGCCATCGTCAACTTCGTCTGGTGGATCGGCATCGGCCACGCCGGAACCCTCATCTCTGCGATTCTGCTGCTCTTCAAGCAGGGCTGGCGCAACTCCATCAATCGTTTCGCTGAAGCCATGACCATCTTCGCGGTGGTCTGCGCCGGCCTGTTCCCACTCATTCACACCGGGCGCCCCTGGCTCGCCTACTGGCTTCTCCCCTATCCCAACACCATGAACGTGTGGCCGCAGTTCCGCTCGCCTTTGATGTGGGACTGCTTTGCCGTGTCGACATATGCCACCATCTCCGTGGTCTTCTGGTATATCGGCATGGTCCCCGACCTCGCCACCCTCCGCGATCAGTCAAAGTCGCGGATCGGCCAATTTGTCTATGGAATGCTGGCCGTGGGCTGGCGCGGTTCGGTACGCCATTGGGCACGGTATGAGACGGCATCGCTGCTGCTCGCTGGCCTCGCCACCCCACTGGTGCTTTCGGTTCACTCGGTCATCAGCTTCGATTTTGCCGTGGCCCTCCTGCCCGGCTGGCACACCACCATCTTCCCGCCTTATTTCGTCGCTGGCGCCATCTATTCCGGATTCGCGATGGTCATTACCCTCGCCGTCCCCATCCGCAAGTTCTACCATCTTGAAGACCTCATCACCCTGCGCCATATCGACAACATGGGCAAGGTCATGCTGACCACCGGACTCATCGTCGCCTACGGCTACTCCACCGAAGTCTTCATGTCCTACTGCTATTCGGCCAGCCACTGGGAATATTTCATGATGTGGAACCGCATGTTCGGCCCCATCGGCTGGTCATACTGGGTTCTCATCACCTGCAATATCGCCCTGCCGCAGCTTTTGTGGATCCGAGGTCTCCGCAAGAGCCCCGGCCTGATGTTCATCATGTCCCTCATCGTCAACACCGGCATGTGGTTCGAGCGCTTTGTGATCATCATCACCAGCCTTTCGCGCGACTATCTACCCTCATCCTGGGGGACCTACCGCGCTACCCGCTGGGACTATGCGACACTCGCCGGCACTCTGGGACTGTTCACGTTTCTCTTCTTTCTCTTTATCCGCTTCCTGCCCATGATTCCCATGTCTGAGATCCGGCTCATGCTGCCTCAGGCCAAGATCCGCCGGGAAGCCGAACCCGTACCGGAGGCGGGTGACTGATGCCTGTACGCGAAGGAACCTACGGCTTGCTGGCCGAATTCGATACGCCCAGCCAACTCGTGCACGCCGCCGAGAGCGCATACAACGCCGGCTATCGGCGTATGGACTGCTACACTCCCTATCCGGTAGAAGAGGCAGCCGAGGCCATCGGCTTCCACAAAAATACCGTCTCACTGGTGACCCTGATCGGTGGTCTCCTCGGCTTGGCAACCATGTTTGGTATGGAGACCTGGATCTCGCTCTGGGCCTATCCACTCAACATCGCCGGTCGGCCTTATTACTCATGGCCGGCCTTCGTCGTACCTGCCTACGAGTGGACCATTCTCTACGCCGGCCTCTCTGCAGCCTTCGGCATGCTCGCGCTCAACGGGCTCCCGCAGCTCTACCACCCGCTGTTCAACGCGCCCAACTTCCGTAACGGAGCAACCTCCGACAAGTTCTTTCTATGCCTGGAATCAACCGACCCCAAATTCGATGTCACTGAGACGCGAGGGTTCCTCGACAGTTTCACGCCGGTTTCGGTCGTGGAGGTGGAGTATTAAGCCGATGAAGACCAACCGGAAGCGCTCCGCCCGGCTCCTCGCCCTCGCATCCGCAGCCGCTCTGCTGCTGATTGCCGGCTGCCGCCAGGACATGCAGAACCAGCCGAAGATGATTCCGCAGCGCGAATCGTCCATGTTCGCCGACGGCCGTTCCGCTCGCCCCCAGGTCGAGCACACCGTCGCCCGCGGCCAGCTCGACGCTGACGAATACTTCTACACCGGTCTGGTCGACGGCAAAGAGCAGAACGCCATGCCCTACCCCGTCACCCTCGAGGTGCTCGAGCGCGGCCAGGAGCGCTTCAACGTCTACTGCACGCCCTGCCACTCGCGCGTCGGCAATGGAGACGGAATGATCGTCCAGCGCGGCTACAAACCGGCCGGCAACTACCACGACGCCAAACACCTCAATCAGCCGCTGAGCCACTACTTTTATGTCATGACCAACGGCTTTGGAGCCATGCCCGACTACTCCGCGCAAATCACGCCCGTCGATCGCTGGGCCATCGCTGCATACATCCGAGCGCTGCAGCTGAGCCAGAACGCGACGCTCGCTGACGTTCCCGCCGGCGTCCAGGTTCAGAACCTCAAAGACATCGCCGTGAGCGAGGGGCTTCCCGCAAGCTACGCCGGCCCCTGGCCCATCGCTACAGATACCGACGCCAACGCCGAGCCGCACACGGAAATCGTCGCTGGCGCCCCCGGTGAAGGAGCCGGATATCCGACAGTGAACCAACCGCAGATAAAACCGCCCGTCAAAACTTCAGAATCGAAGGCCGCGGGCAAAGCACCCGCGTCGCATTAAGGATTGCAGGAAGAACGCATGGCACAACACTCGTTTTCAGAACATCACACGAAGGCACTTCCCTCGGATCTCAGCGCTCCGGCATTTGTCGATGTCTGGCGCACCCGGGCTCTGGTCATCGGTGTGATCTTCTCGGTCCTTGCCGTCATTCTCGGTTTCCTCAGCGGCGACCACTGGAACCATTTCCTGCGCGCTTGGCTTCACGGGTTTATGCTCTGCTTCGGCTTCTGCTGCGGCGGCATGTGCCTGTTGATGGTCCAGTACCTCTCCGGCGGCAAGTGGGGCCTCATCATCCGCCGCCCGCTTGAGGCCATGACGCGCACCCTGCCGCTCGTCTTCCTCTACTTTCTCCCCGTGGGCATCTTCGGCATGACCTTCGGTCGGCTCTACATCTGGTCAAGGTACGCGGACTGGGCCACCGCGCTCAAAAACCACCAGATCACCATCGATCAGGCGCATGCCATCCACTTCAAGCACGCCATCCTCAATCCGGTCGGCTTCTGGGCCACATCCCTGATCGTCTTTACCATCATCGGCGTCTATGTCTTCTTCCTCAATCGGTACTCGCTCAAGCGCGATGCCGATCCCGAACCCAACGTCAAATTCTGGCAAACGCGATTTGAGAACATCAGCGGCTTCGGCGTGCTTCTCTACGCCGTCATGCTCTTCATCTGCGTCATCTACTGGGTCATGTCGCTCGACCCCAGCTGGTACTCCACCGTCTACGGATTCCAGTTCCTGGTCGGCGAAGCCTATGGGGTCTTCGCCCTCTCCCTGCTCACCCTGATGGCCCTTTCCAAGGCCGACCCCATCAAGACCACCTTCCGCGTCACCGAGCAGCATGATATGGGCAAGCTCTGCTTCGCCTTTGTCATGCTCAATATGTACCTGGCATTCGGCGCATTCCTCATCATTTGGTCTGGCAACTCGCCGGAAGAAATTCCCTGGTATCTCGACCGCATCCGCGGCGACTGGGGCGTCGTCGCCACCCTCGACTTCACCTTCCACTGGCTGCTGCCGTTTACGCTTTTGCTGTCCAGCAACCTCAAGCGCATCAAAAGCCGCCTCGCCGTCGTCTGCTGCATCATGATCATGGCCCGTTACATCGATCTGTTCTGGCTCATCGAGCCGAACTTCCCCGACGCTGCCCGCAACCTGCACTGGAGCGTCGGCATTTTCGAGTACGCCACCGTGCCCGTCGCGCTGATCTCCTTCTGGATGGCCTACTACTTCACGCAACTCAAACGGCGGCCCCTTGTTGCCACCAATGACCCGCACCTGGCGGAGATTCTGGAGCCCGAACATGTCCACGCCTAACGAACACGAGTCAAAAGACAAATCCAGTTCGGTCCGCGAAGGCTATGAAGTCACCGACGTTAGCATCTCCGGTGTCGCTGTCTTCCTCATCTCGCTGTTCATCTCTGTCGGGGTCTTCTTCGTCTTCTGTTTTGGAATGGGCAAAGTCATCAACAACGCGCTCATCAAGCGCGACGGTCCGCCAAACAAATGGCAGCCCGCCTCTGAATCGAAGTTTCAGAACATGCAGTCCAACCCCGCCGGCCAGCAGAAGGAACTCCAGCAGTTAACCCAGAGTTTCCCCACCCCGCGCCTGCAGACCGACAACGGCTCGCAGGATCTCGTCGACCTCAACCGCCGTGAAGACCTTCTGCTCGACCACTACAGCTGGGTCAATGAGCCTCAGGGCAAGGTGCGGATTCCCATCGAGCGTGCCATGGAACTGATCGCCCAGCGCGGCCTTCCCGTCGAAGCGAAGTCCGCGGCCACCGAGCCCCTGATGTTTGGCGACTCACGCCCCACAGTACAGGTGCCGCTGACCGACGGTTACGCCCGCACCACCTTCGAGCAGCAAGAAGATACGGGCTCCAAAGCGCCCGGCGAACAAGCCTCCAGCGAGGCCAATAACAATTAGAGGAAGCAGCAGGGGATGATTGAACCAAATGCGTAGACTGGCCACAATGCGGAGAAGGGCTTTAGGTTTCGGCCTGCTGGCGCTTGCCATCGGCGGCACCGCCGGAGTCCGTGCCCAGGTCTCCGATTACGGCCAGAAGCAGCCCGGAGCCATCCGCGATGAAGCGCCTCTGTTGCTCAAGCGCGTTCAGATCACGCAGAAGCTCAATTCGCAGATCCCGCTCAACCTCCAGTTCCGCGACTCAACCGGAAAGACGGTGACCCTCGGCGATTACTTCGGCAAACGTCCCGCCATACTCGCCCTCGTCTACTACAAATGCCAGATGCTCTGCCCGGAAGAAATCGGCGGGCTGGTGGGGGCACTGAAGATGGTGAAGTTTAATCCAGGCAGGGATTTTAACGTCATCTTCGTGAGCATCGACCCCTCTGAGACGCCCGCCATTGCCGCCAGCAAGAAAGCTCTCTACCTCAAGGATTACGGGCGGCCGGGAACGGCGGACGGGTGGCATTTCCTCACCGGCCAGCTCCCGGCCATCAACGCGCTTGCCGCGGCCACAGGTTTCGGTTACACCCGCGTGCCAGGCCCGGACGGAAAGATGACCCAGTTCGCCCACGCCAGCGCCATCGAGATCCTGACGCCCTCCGGCGTATTGGCGCAGTACTATCTCGGTGTCGAGTATCCGCCCGGAGATCTCCAGATCGGCCTGGTCCAGGCATCGGATGGAAAAATCGGGACGCTCGTGGACAATATACTTACCTATTGCTATCGCTACAATCCCCTCTTGAACCGACAGGACCTGCTCATCGTGCGCATTGTCCAGGCAGGCTGCCTTTTCACCATCTTGATTCTTGGAACATTTATGATCGTCAATTTTCGGCGTGATATCCGGAACGGGCGCCTTGCGGCGGCCCGGAAAACCGCGAACGGATAAAGGGAACGATGCATTATTTCATCAGTCCGGTACTTTGGCAGTTTCTCGTACATTGGCTCAGGCACCTCGCGCTCATCCCGCCCGAGGCGTCGAGCATCGCTCCCTATACCGACACATTCTTCCTCTTCCTGCTTCTCATTTCGGCCTTCGGCACCGGAGTCGTGGTGCTGATGGTCATTAGCTTCTCCGTGTTATATCGCAAGGAGAAGAATCCGGAAGCTACGCAGATCGAAGGGTCTACGCTGCTCGAAGCGACCTGGACCATCATTCCTCTCGCTCTGTTCATGATCTGCTTTGTCTGGGGCGCGCTACTTTACTTCCGTATCTATAATCCGCCCACCAATGCCATGGATATCTACATCGTCGGCAAGCAGTGGATGTGGAAGGCCGAGCATCCCGGCGGCCAGCACGAAATCGACGCGCTGCACGTCCCCGTCGGCAGGCCTGTGCAACTCACCTTGATTTCGCAGGATGTCTTTCACAGCTTTTCCATTCCCGCCTTCCGCGTTAAGCGCGAGGTCATCCCCGGCCGCTACACTACCGTTTGGTTCACAGCTACCAAACCCGGTACGTACCACCTGTTCTGCACGCAGTATTGCGGCACACTCCACTCGCAGATGATCGGCTGGGTCTACGCCATGAAGCCCGATGACTACCAGGCTTGGCTTGCAGGTTCGACCAGTGGCTCCTCGCTCGCGCAAAACGGTGAGCGGCTCTTCGCCAGCCTCGGCTGCAACGCTTGCCATTCCGGCAGCGAATCGGCGCGCGGCCCCAACCTCGCCAAGGCTTATGGCTCAAGGGTACAGCTCACGGATGGGTCTTATACTGTTGTCAATGATGCATTCCTTCGCGACTCAATCCTGAATCCAGCGACCCATGTCACGGCAGGATATGCGCCCATTATGCCCACCTATCAGGGGCAGATCAGTGAAGAGGGGTTGATCGATCTGGTGGAATTCATCAAAGAGCTCCACTCGAACGAACGTGTTCAGCAAACACTGAATACCAGTCAGATACAAAGCCCCGGCCTTGCCGCAGGGGAAGCAAAGAACGGGGTGCAGAACACGGAACCGCATCCTTCTGAAGCGGAACACTCCAGCCAGGGGAGGCGCTCCGTGAAAACGCAGCACCGGACGGCGCCCACAACGCCGGGGATGGTGAACCAGTGAGCACAAGTATCAGTCTTCCCGACCAGACTACGGCGACCATGCCGAAGCACACGTATCTGAACAGCGAATACGGCCTCAAAAGCTGGCTGCTGACGCTCGACCATAAGCGCATTGGCATTCTCTATCTGTTCACCACCACGTTCTTTTTCATGATTGGTGGCACCGCGGCGGCGCTCATTCGGCTGAACCTGCTCACTCCGGGCGGTGAACTGGTGGCCGCCGATACCTACAATAAGCTGTTTTCCATTCACGGCATCATCATGGTGTTCTTCTTCCTGGTGCCGATCGCCCCTGCGGTGCTGGGAAACTTCCTCATCCCGCTGATGATCGGCGCCAAGGACGTCGCCTTCCCCAGAATCAATCTGCTCAGCTGGTATCTCTTCGTTACTGGCGGCTGTTGTGAGCTGTACGCCATTATCTGGGGTGGCATGGATACCGGCTGGACTTTCACCACCCCTCTCAGCACGCATTACGTGAACACACATGTGATCGCCGCGGCCATGGGTATTTTCATTGCCGGCTTTTCGTCCATATTGACCGGCGTCAATTTCATCGTCACCGTTCACCGGTTGCGCGCGCCCGGCATGACCTGGTTCCGGATGCCGCTGTTTATATGGTCCTATTACGCGACCTCCATCATTTTCGTGCTCGCCACCCCGGTCATCGCCATCACGCTCGTGCTCATCATGCTGGAGCGTTTTATCGGCATCGGCGTTTTTGATCCGACCAAGGGCGGCGACCCGCTCCTCTTTCAGCACCTCTTCTGGTTCTATTCACACCCCGCCGTGTACGTCATGATTCTGCCCGGAATGGGCGTAATCTCCGAAGTCGTCGCTTGCTTCAGCCGCAAGCGGATCTTCGGATATACCGCCGTCGCATTCTCCTCGGTGGCCATTGCGGTGTTCAGCTTCTTCGTCTGGGCGCACCACATGTTCATCATGGGCATCTCCAATTACTCGGCGCTCGTGTTCTCCTTTATGACCATGTTGGTGGCCGTACCCTCCGCGATCAAGATCTTCAACTGGTCCGCCACCATGTATAAGGGCTCAATCAGCTTTGATACGCCCATGCTCTATTCCTTCAGCTTCATCGGCCTCTTCACCATTGGCGGAATGACCGGCATCATGCTGGCGTCGCTTGGTATGGATATTCACTTGACCGAAACCTACTTCATCGTGGCGCACTTCCATTACGTGATGGTCGGCGGGATGGTCAGTGCCATCATGGCCGGGCTGCACTTCTGGTGGCCTAAAATTACCGGACGAATGTATCCCGAGCCACTGGGCAGGCTGGCCGCGGCAATCCTCTTTATCGGGTTCAATCTCACCTTCTTCCCGCAGTTCATTGTGGGCTACATGGGCATGCCGCGCCGCTATCACTCCTATCCGCCGGAGTTCCAGGTGCTAAACGTGCTCTCCACTGCCGGCGCGTCAGTCCTTGCCATCGGATATCTCCTGCCGGCCGTTTATCTCATCTGGTCGCTCAAATATGGCAAGATTGCCGGACCCAATCCATGGCGGGCAACCGGCCTCGAATGGCAGGTGCAGTCGCCTCCTTTGACCGAAAACTTCACTGAAACACCAGTCGTTGATTTTGAGGCCTACGACTTCGAGTGGCTGGAAAATCACACCAAAAATGAGGTGCAGACCGTTGGATAGCCAGACGCTCGCAATTCCTCCAACTCACAGCGAATCGGGGCACGAGCATTCGCCGCATCTGCACCACCACTTCGCGTCGGTGGATCAGCAGCGTGAGGCGTCGAACTTTGGCATGTGGCTCTTCCTGCTCACCGAAATCATGTTCTTCGGCGGCATGTTCACCGCATACCTCATTTACCGCAACTGGTATTACCCGGCTTTCGTTGCGGGCAGCCACTGGATGATCATCTGGGCCGGCACCCTCAACACTGTCGTGCTCATCTGCTCCAGTTTCACCATGGCGATGGGCGTTTACTCGGCGGAAACGCGAAACCGCAAGGCGTTGCTGCGCTATCTCACAGCCACCCTGCTTCTTGGCTTTGTATTTCTTGGGATCAAGGCATTCGAGTGGCACAACGAATGGGTCGAACATCACGTTCCCGGCCTGAATTTCAGCATTCATGACTTCACCCACGTCGATCCCCGCTACCCCGACGACAAGCCGCTCTCGCCCGACATGGCAGAGAAGACCCAGACCTACTTCTCGCTCTACTTTCTCCTTACCGGCGTACATGCGCTGCACATGCTCATCGGCGTCTCCATCCTCTTCTTCCTCATCTTCAACGCGTGGAGAGGAGCATACACAACAGGCCACATGACGTTCATAGAAAATTTCGGGCTTTATTGGCACTTCGTCGATATCGTCTGGATTTTCCTGTTCCCACTGCTCTACCTCATAAGTCGACACCAATGATTGACAAGAACAATTCGAGGCGAACCAATGTCTGAAGAGTTGGATGAACCAACACACCATGCGCATACCGTAGTCCATCCCAAGGTCTATGCCCTTGTCTTTGGTGCGCTTCTTTTCCTAACCGCCCTTACCACGGGCGTCTCATATGTTGAACTCGGCGTCTTCAACGCGGTCGTTGCGCTGGCCATCGCCGTGATCAAGGGTTCCCTCGTGGTTCTGTTCTTTATGCACATGCGCTACAGCTCCAAGTTGCTGAAGCTGACCATTTGCTCCGGGTTTTTCACGCTCTTTGTGCTCCTCAGCCTCACCATGACCGATTACATCAGCCGCGCCTGGGGCCTCTGGTAAACACCATCCGGAGAGTGTTGCAGCTGCATCACTTTCCACGCATTCTCTTTTTCATAAACCCAAAACCCGCTCGTGCCTCGTGACGTGAAAACCCTTCCGCGCCGTCTACGATGAGGTACGAGCCTCTTCATGACCTCCACTTCCCGCAAGGAACCTCCCGCGTTCCTCCGCAAACTCGCAGAAAATCCCCGCATCACCGTGCGCCGACCCGGAGCCCCGCTCAAAGATGGCAAATGCATCGTCTACTGGATGCAGCGGGCCCAGCGCAGCCTCGACAATCCTGCCGTCGATCTCGCGATCGCCATCGGCAATGAGCTGGCGCTTCCCGTCCTCGTCTATTTCTCCGCCATCTCCACCTTTCCGCACGCCAACCTCCGGCACTACGCCTTTCTCAATCAAGGCCTCAATGACATCGAGGAAGACCTCGCCGGGCGCAACATATCCTTCCTCGTCCGCCGCCCGCCCAACAACTCACTGGAGGCTCTTCTCAGGGAGGTAAACCCCGCCATGCTCATCGGCGACGAGAACCCCTGCCGCGAGCCCGAGCGCTGGCGCAAAGTTCTCGCCAAACGCCTCAGTCTTCCCTTTTGGACCGTAGACGCCGACGTCATCGTCCCATCCGCGCTCTTTCCTAAACATCAGTACATGCTTCACATCATGCGCCCGCGCCTCAATGCCCATCTGCCGCAATTCCTCAGTCCCTTTGAAGACCTCGAGGCTGTCCATCATTGGCGCCGCCCTCGCAACTTTGAGAGCTTCTCCGTACGCGAGGATGTAACCCAGGGCTGGAAAGACCTCGACCGCTCCGTCCGGCCTGTCGACGCCTTCACCGGAGGCACCCACGCCGCTCTCAAGCGCCTCCGCCACTTCGTTCGCCATCAGCTCTCTGCCTACGACAAGCAGCGCAACCACCCCGAGATTGACGGCACCAGCCAAATGTCCCCTTATCTTCACTTCGGACACATCAGCCCTCTCACCATCGCTCTCGCCGCGCAGCAAGCCGTCCAACAGGGCCACGCCGCGCAGGCCGCATGCGACTCCTACCTCAACCAACTCATCGGGTGGCGGGAGCTCTCCGTCAACTTCGTCAAGCACGTCCCCAACTACGACTCCCTGGAGTGCGCGCCTGAATGGGCGCAGAAGACCCTCCGCGAGCATGCCTCCGACAAACGCGATCCCGAGTACACCCTCGAACAACTCGAGCAGGCAGAAACCCACGACGAGCTCTGGAACGCCGCCCAGTCTCAGATGCTCAAGCTGGGTTGGATGCACAACTACCTCCGCATGTACTGGGCCAAGAAAATCCTCGAGTGGTCGCCCAATCCCGCCAAAGCCTGGGAGTACGCCGTCATCCTCAACGACAAATACGAGCTCGACGGCCGCGACCCCAACGGATATAACGGAATCGCCTGGGCTATCGGCGGCGTCCACGACCGCCCTTGGTTCGACCGCCCCATCTTCGGTACCATCCGTTACATGTCCAATGCGTCTACCGGAAGAAAGTTTGACTCAAATACCTACATGCGCCAGGTTTCACAAATTTCCTGAACCTCTACCCTTCTTCCGAACAAAAGTAATCTGTCTCCCCATCGCGTCCCGTCCCATAATGGGCCAACAATACCTTTTTGAAACTGACGCGAGATTTCTCTTGCCTTCGCTCTCATGCGCGCCAACCTTCGCGTGTGGAATGAACCTGAGAGCCGTCGGCTTTCGACGGATGAGGTTGGCGCACGGTGAACGCCTGTCGAATCAAATTCGCAATCTGCGCATTTCTGGCGGTAGGCCTCTCCGCAGCGGGCGCGCAGCAAATCCGCAGACCGGCGCTGGGCAGCGAAATTCTCGCTAAGCAGCGCGCCGCAACATTCCTCGCTGAGCGGGGAATCGCACTGCTTCCCGGCGTACGCTCTCGTTACGCGCGCAGCCCCGCGCAAATGCTCGCCGCGGCGCGCGCGCAATATCGCGCTCAGCTCCAGCAGGAGGCCACCACCGGCACCCAGGTGCCCGCATGGCAGCCGGCCGGTCCGGCGCAGGTCATCACCTCGGCGTATGGAGCCGTTACTGGCCGCGTCACCAGCATTGCCGCCGACCCTTCTGACGCGACCGGCAACACCGTCTACGTGGGAACCTCGGCAGGAGGTGTCTGGAAATCAACGAACGCGGCGGGGGATCCGGCGTCCGTCACGTTTGTCCCGCTCACCGACGATGTCTATTCCTCGCTCTCCCCGGCGGCGGCGATCTCCTCTCTGAGCATTGGAGCCGTCAGCGTGCAGCCCGTAGCTCCGGGAGCAACCCCGGTGCTCCTCGCCGGAACTGGAGATCCGAACGACACTACCGCGTCGTATTTCGGGGCCGGCATCTTGCGCTCCACCGACGGAGGCAATCAGTGGACCCTCATTTCCGGCTCAGCCAATCAAGGCAGCAGTTCCGGCGCCGACTTCAGCTTTGCCGGCAACGGCTTTGCCGGGTTTGCCTGGGGAAGCGCCTCTGGAAGCCCGGTGGTCGTCGCCGCCGTCTCCCAGCCCCAGCAGGAAGTGGAGGTCGGTGCCGTAAATTCCACGCAAAGCATCCTCGGTATTTATTACTCCACCGATCTCGGCCAAACCTGGCAGATGGCGACCATCAACGACCCGGCGGGCCTGGTGCAATCGCCGTTCACGCCCTTCCCCTCCTGCGCGTCGAACGTATCAGGTCAGCCCTGCGGCAATGCGGTTACTTCTATCGTCTGGAACCCGGTACGCCAGATGTTCTACGCCGCTGTGCGCTTCCACGGCTACTATCAGTCCTCTGACGGCCAGAACTGGACACGCCTCGCCAACCAGCCTGGCGCCAACCTCAGCACTCTGCAGTGTCCAACCAACCAGGGGTATTCAGGCTCGCAGGCCTGCCCCATCTACAACGGAGTTCTCGCCGTCCAACCGGTCACTGGAGACACCTTCGCGCTCACAACCGACATCAACAATCTCGACCAGGGACTCTGGCAGGACGCCTGCCAACTCGCCTCCGGCTCCTGCGCCTCGTCCACGCTATCCTTCACTCGGATTTCCGACTCCGCCATCGACGCCGGATCCCTCAACCCCTCGCAGCCAACGTTAATCCCGCAGGCCGACTACGATCTGTACCTCGCCGCCGTGCCCTCTCAGCAAGGCTCGCAGCAGGACACGCTTCTCTTCGCCGGCACCGCCGACATTTACCGCTGCGACCTCGGCGCGGGTTGCGCATGGCGCAACACCACCCATGCGCAATCTTCCGACTGCAACGCAGCCCACGTCGCCCCCGCGCAGTACGCCATCGACACAACCTTCGGCGCTAGCGGATTGCTCTACTTCGGCAACGATGGAGGACTCTGGCGTTCCACCGATGCCGTCAACCAACAGCAGCCACAGTGCTCCGCGGACGACGCCACCCATTTCCAGAATCTCAACCCGGGATTCACCGGCTCCATCGCTGACGTCGAAAGCATCGCTCCCGATGCCGCCAACCCGCAGACCATGATGCTTTCGCTCGGCTCCCTCGGAACCGCGGCTCCCCTCAGCGGCACCGCAACCTGGCAGCAGGTGCTCAACGGAGAAGGCGACTACGCCGCCATCGATCCATCGAATCCGCAAAACTGGTATGCCACCTCCGAGTTCGGCATCGGCATCAATCGCTGCACCAGCGGCTCAAACTGCGGAATCGCCGCCTTCGGCTCGCCCGTCATCGACAGCGCCGATGTCGACGACGACGGCTACGGGCAGATCATTCCCGCCCCCTGGATTCTCGATCCGCAGAACTCCTCCAACATCATCCTGGGCACCTGTCGCGTATGGCGCGGCCCGGCATCCGGTGGACTCCTGGCCCAACTCAGTAACATGCTTGACGGAGACAACGGCCCCTACTGCGACGGCAACGCGGAAATCCGCTCCATAGCGGCGTCAGGCAAACCATCTGACGCATCCGGAACCCCGGAGTGGATCTACGCCGGCATGGCTGGCCTGTACGATGGCGGAGCAACCGTAGCCGGACACGTCTTTGCACAATCCGTTGACGCAGGCACAACCGCCGCGCCCTGGATTGATCTCTCCAACAACCTCAATGGGTTCAACCCCAACGGATACGATATCTCCAGCATCTACGTCGATCCGCACTCCCAGGGCGGACAGACCGTCTACGTGACTGTGCAGGGATTTGGCTCGATACAGGTGTATCAGTCGACCGACGGCGGCTCCATTTGGCAAAACATCTCCAGCGAACTCCCATCCGTCCCCGCAAACAGCGTCGTCGTCGACCCTAATGATGCCAACACCGTTTATCTTGCCACCGATGCCGGGGTCTACTACACGCAAAACGTAAATGGGTGCGCCCAGTTGGGTTCGAATTGCTGGAGCCCGTTTGGAACATCGCTGCCGAACGCCCCGGTAACCCAACTCGCGGTGGTCGATACCAGCTCCGGTCCGGCTCTGCTCGCAGCAACCGATGGACGCGGCGTCTGGCAGATCGGTCTTTCACAGCCCATGACCACCAGCGCAACCATCGCGCCTGCCGCTCTCACCTTCGCAATGCAGCAGGTAGGAACAGCCAGTGCGCCGCAGCAACTGCTCGTCACCAACACCGGCAGCGTGCCTCTTCAAGTCAGCTCCATCGCCATCCCCGCAGGCTTCACCGAATCCGACACCTGCGCCGGAGAATCCATCGCGCCCAATAACGCCTGCATCATTGAGGTGAGCTTCGCGCCCACGCAAGCCGGTGCTGAATCCGGGTTGCTGACGGTTTACGGAAATCTCCCCGGCGGCGGCCAGCTTACGGTCTCACTCAACGGAACCGCCGTTCCGGGTGCAGCCGTCACACTCACTCCCAACGCGCTCTGCTTTCAGGCCACGCTCGTCGGCCAGACCACATCCGCGTCCTGCCAGTCCGGCGCGCCGACCCAGTCCGGTCAGCCCATCCAGCCCGGACAATCCATCGTTATCGCCAACACCGGTGGAGTCGCTGCCACCCTCACCTCGGTCGCGCTCACCGGAGACTTCGCCTTCGTCGCCGACACCTGCGGAAAATCCCTCGCGCCCGCCAACACCGCCGGCGACAGCTGCACCGTGAGCATCACCTTCACCCCCACTACCTCCGGCAATCGCACCGGAACCTTGACCGTTGTGGGCAGCGCGGGCACGCAAACCGCGCAACTCGTCGGCACCGGACAAAGTCCGGCTACGGATCTACTCGCCCCGCTCAGCCTCAACTTCGCGCCGCAGAGCATAGGCACATCGAGCGCCGCGCAACAGGTCACCCTCACCAACAATGGCGATCAGGCCGTCCAGGCAATCTCTGTCAGCACCTCCACCAGCGACTTCTCCGCCGCGAACAACTGCGGCGCGACCCTCGCTGGTCATACCAGCTGCGCCATCCAGGTCAGCTTCGTCCCCACAGCCATCGGCGACCAGAGCGGAGTCCTCATCGTGAGTGACATCCTCGCCTCCGGCTCATCTGCCAGCCCCCACACGCAGCAGGTCGTGGTCACAGGAACCGGAGTCGCTCCAGCAGGAGTCGCCTCCGCATCCCCGCTGTCTGTCGACTTCGGCTACTACGCCGTGGGCAGTACCGATCCTGTCGTGCAGGCCGTAACCCTCACCAACAACGGAGCCGCCACCATCACCGGCCTCCAAACCGTCATCACGGGCGACTTTACTGTGCAGGTCGCCTCCGCCAATCCCTGCGGAACCACCCTGTCCACAGGCCAGAGCTGCAACTTCGCCGTTGCCTTCTCACCCAGTCAGGTCAACCAGCGCTCCGGAAATCTCACCATCACTGGAACCAACCTCCCCACTCCGCTCGTCGTCGCACTCTCCGGCAGCGGAGCCGCTTTCACCATGAAGGTAGACGGCTCGCCGACACAGGTCATCGCAGGCAGTCAGATCGCGTCGCCCTTTCAGGTCGAAGTTGATTCGGTGAGCGGCTCAAGCGGACCTGTGAATCTCACCTGTTCTGTAGTGCCCTCGAACGCAACTTGCACGGTGCTGCCCTCCACAGTCACGCTGACCGGAGGCAGCAGCCAGGAGGCGTCCCTGACCTTCACCGTCAGCCAGCAGACAGCCATCATCTCGCCCGGCTGGAAAGGGATAGGTCTCGCCCTCGCCATGCTGCTTCCTATCGGATTCCTCGCCCGGCGTCGCAGTTGGCGCGCCATGACCATGTGCGCTCTCCTGATGATGCTCTTTCCCTTGGGCTGCGGCGTAAGCTCCAGCTCCGGCAGCGGTGGCTCCGGAGGCGGTGGGGGTTCGACCTCCACCGGCCAATACACCGTGACCGTGACCGGAAGCATGCCCGGCATCACTCACGCCGTCACCGTGCAAGTCACCGTCGAGTAATCCACAGACAGAGCTCCTCCTCGTCGCAGCATTAACCCAATGATTCTTTGTTTTTCAGGCTGTAACCCAATAAACTCTATGAGGAAGTAAATTCGCGCAATTTGGCCGGCCCTCAAGGAGCAGGAATCGTGCCGGATCTGATAAGCCAGAGCCAGGGCTCACGGACCGGTTTAAGAATGCTATGCGTCAGCAACTGGTTTTCAGCCTCAGCCTGTTCTTTGCCGTGTTCTCGCCTCTTGCGATAGCGCAGAATTCTCCCTCCGGCGAATATCCCTCCGGAACCCAAGCGACTCCGGCCGTCGACTGCACAGACCCCTTGCTCGCCAACTCCACCGAATGCCAAACAGGCAGCCAGAGTAACAACTCCACGCAATATGGCCAGCAGCCATCAACTCCCCAAATCAATCCATCCGCTCCGTCCATCCCGCAGCCAGGCATGAACTATCCGCAGACCTACAACGACCTTGGCAATCGGAACAACCAGCTCAGCCGCTACAGCAATGCTCCCGGCGAGAAGCCGCTGCCGCCTCAGCCGCTGACCGAGTTTCAGAAATTTGTCGCAGGCACCACTGGACAGGTCCTCCCCGTCTTCGGCGCGAATCTTTTCCAAAACGCCCCCTCCACCTTCGCGCCTGTCGACGAAAGCCCTGTGCCCCCGGATTACGTTATCGGCCCCGGCGACGTGTTGCGCATCCGCATTTGGGGACAGGTCAATTTCAACGCCAATGTGATCGTTGACCGCGCCGGAGAAATCTACCTCCCGCAGGTGGGTGAGGTCCATGTCGCCGGGCTTCCGTATCAGGTCCTCAGCCAGCATCTTCATGATGCGGTGGCTCGCGTCTTCCGCAACTTCAACCTCACCGCCGACATCGGCCAGACCCGCGCTCTTCAGGTCTATGTCGTTGGCCAGGCCCATCGTCCCGGCACCTACACCATCAGCTCTCTCAGCACCCTCGTGGACGCGCTCTTTGCCAGCGGCGGCCCATCCATTCAGGGATCGATGCGCAACATCTATCTCAAGCGTGACGGCAAAACCGTCGCCGACTTTGACCTCTACGATCTCCTCGTCAACGGCGACAAATCCAAAGACGCCAAACTGCAATCCGGCGATGTCATCTACATCCCACCCGTAGGTCCGCAGGTGGCGCTTACAGGAGCCGTCGGTCGTCCCGCCATCTATGAGCTGCGCGATAATGAAACAACGGTTGCCGATCTTCTCAAGTACGCTGGCGGCCCATCCGCGACTGCTTCCAGCGATCGCATCTCCATCGAACGCATTGAGAACCGCCAGGAACGCTCCGCGATGGAAATAGCCTTCGATCAGCAGGGGCTCGCGACCACTCTGCGCCAGGGCGATATTCTCCGTATCTTCTCCATCGTCCCCGCGTATCAAAAAACCGTAACTCTGCGCGGCTACGTCGCCAATCCCGGGCGCTTCGCCTGGCACCCGGGAATGCGTCTCTCCGATCTCATTCCCGACCGCGACTCGCTGCTCTCTCGCGACTATTGGTGGAAGCGCGCCCAGCTTGGCCTGCCCACCCCCGAGTTTGAACCGGTACCGGTTCTGGCCGCGCAAAGCCAGCCGTCCTATCCCGTCGATCTTCGCTCGCGCGAGGAGAACTTCCCCCTCACCGCCGCCCAGTGCCGCGCCTACAACGCCGCCTACGACTCAAACTGGTACCACTGCAACCCATACGGCAACAATGGCGCGCCAAACCCTGATCGAGCTGGAACAAATGGTCAGCCGAATCAATACAATTACAACCAATACAACCAGGCGCCATACGATCAGTTTCCCGGGAGCACGAACTGGCCGGGCACCGAAGAGCAGCAGCAGAATCCTGCCAACCCCCAGGCAGGTGGCGGAACACTCGCCGCTGGTCAGAACCAGGTCGTCACCGAGAACACGGCAGGGGCCACGCAGCATACCCGCGTAGCTCTGCCCGCGCCGGAAATCGACTGGGATTACGCGGTCATCGAACGCCTCAACAAGAACACCCTCAAGACCTCGTTGATTCCCTTCGACCTCGGCAAGCTGGTCATGGACCACGATCCCAGCCAGAACCTCGAGCTGCAGCCCGGAGATATCGTCAGCATCTTCTCGCAGGCTGACATTCACGTCCCCATCAATCAGCAGACCAAGTTCGTGCGCCTGGAGGGAGAGTTCGTCCACGCCGGAGTCTACAGCGTAAAGCCCGGAGAAACGCTGCCCGAACTTGTCGCCCGCGCCGGAGGTTTCAGTCCCAACGCGTATCTCTATGGCTCCGAATTCACCCGCGCCGCAACCCGCGCGATTCAACAGCAACGCATCAACGAGTATGTACAGAATCTGCAGTTGGAGATCAACCGCGGCACTCTCGCGCAATCGTCCTCCGCGATTTCTTCGGCACAGGACATCGCCAGCGCCAACGCCGCGGCCGTCAGCGAGCGCCAATTGATCTCTAAGCTGCAGCAGATTCGCGCAACCGGCCGCATCGTCCTCGAAGAAAAGCCACACAGCACCGGCATCGCTGCGCTCCCCGCTATTCAGCTTGAAGACGGAGACAGTTTCGTCGTGCCCCCCGAGCCGGCCAGCGTAAATGTTGTCGGTGCTGTCTACGATCAGAACTCGTTCCTCTTCGTCCCTGGTCGCCGCGTAGGCGACTATCTGCATCTCGCCGGTGGCCCCAACCGCGATGCCGACAGCAAGCATGCCTTCATTATCCGTGCCGACGGTTCAGTCCTCAGTCGCGCCGCCGCAAGCGGCGTCTGGGGAAATACCTTTGCCTCTGTTCGCATCAACCCTGGCGACACAATCGTCGTTCCGGAAAAAACCTATGGCCCCTCTGCCATGCGCGCTTTTCTTGAGTGGTCGCAGCTATTCTCCCAATTGGCTCTCGGTGCGGCGGCGGTTAGCATCATTCAGTAGTTCGGCGAAGGTATTCGAGAGAAAGATCCTATGAACAACACGATTCTGGTGACGGGCGGCGCGGGATTCATCGGTTCAAACTTTGTACTCGAATGGATTGCAAAGACTGATACGCGCGTCGTCAATCTTGACCTGCTCACCTATGCCGGAAACCGCAGCAATCTGCGATCCATCGAAAACCATCCCCGCCACATCTTCGTCCAGGGAGACATCTGCGACGAGGCCCTCACCAGCTCCTTGTTCCAGCAATACAAGCCGCGCGCCGTTCTGCACTTCGCCGCCGAGAGCCACGTCGACCGCTCTATCACCGGCCCTGCCGCCTTCATGCAAACCAATATCGTTGGAACCTTTGCCTTGCTCGAACAGGCCCGCGCATATTGGTCATCACTCTCTGGCGGCGAGAAATCAGCATTCCGCTTCCTGCACGTCTCCACCGACGAGGTTTACGGAACACTGCGACCCGATGACCCCGCCTTTCATGAGGA
>Ga0335075_10000758_pt1 | contig 54641 bp, 56 predicted proteins | sample Lox_Sample_24_FD_206723 | JGI IMG/M metagenome (GOLD analysis project Ga0335075, IMG submission 206723) | Soil microbial communities from Loxahatchee National Wildlife Refuge, Florida, United States - Lox_Sample_2.4 | ecosystem: Environmental > Terrestrial > Soil > Wetlands | place: USA... | reverse complement strand
ACGATGCCCGGCGTCGGCTGGCGGCTGGCGAGGATCCACGCGTGGCCCCTCCGGCGGCTCCGGTGCTTCCCACCCTGGCCGATATCACCCATCGCTGGCACGCCATTAACGCCCCGCGCTGGAAGCCACACCATGCGGTGGACGTGCTGAACGGGCTGGAGACCGAGATACTGGCAACGCTCGGCGCAACGCCGATCCGCGACGTGACCGCCCCGGCGGTACTCGAGCGGCTTCGCATACTCGAGCGTCGTGGCGCGATCGACACCGCCCACCGCATCCGCGGTCGGCTGGCCGACGTGTTCGCCTTCGCGATCGGCGAGGGTGTGGCCGAGCATAACCCGGCCGAGGCAATCCGGGCCGCAATGTCGCCGATGCCACGCGGCGGCCATCGCCCCGCCGCGACGACTTTGGACGCCGCCAGGGCGGCCCTCGCCGCGGCAGAGGCCATTCCTGCCTATCCAATCACCCGGCTGGCCCTGCGCTTCCTGGCCCTGACGGCGACTCGTCCCGGTGAGGTGGCGGGGGCGCTGTGGCAGGAGATAGAGGGCGACGTCTGGCGCATCCCGGCCGGGCGCATGAAGGCAGGACGCGAGCATGTCGTGCCCTTGTCTCGACAAGCGGCGGAGGTCGTGGCGGCGGTGCGCCCGCTGTCCGGGCGAATGTCCTACATTTTCCCGAGCGCCAGGTCGGCGCGGGCCGGCCTGTCCGCCAATGCGCTGAACGTCATGCTGCGCCGGGCGGACCTGTCGGGCGTGCAAACCCCGCACGGTTGGCGGGCGACGTTCTCCACGGTGATGAACGAGCGCTTCCCCACCGATCGGCTGGTCATTGACCTCATGCTGGCTCACAGCGAGGCACGCGGGGCGGTCGAGGCGGCGTACAACCGCGCGCAGCACATGGAGCGTCGCCGGGAGTTGGCGCAGACCTGGGCCGATCTGCTGCTGGACGGGATGGCGCCGGCATCCGATCTGGTGGGGTTACGGAGGAAGTAGCCATTCACCCGATGTCGTTCAGGAGCTTCCGAGACCACTCCGCACGTGATTTCTAGGTAGAGGCGCGCCTGTAGGACTCCCGCCCGCGGGCCGCAGTTTCGAAGATGCCAGGTTCTGCTTCGTTCCGCTCCACATCGACCTGCACCAGAATCGGGGCTATCCTTCGCCATGAGCCGTGCAAAAATCGGGGCACGGCGCACCGGAAACTAACCAGCAGACCGCAGCGCGGCTGCACACCAATCTGGAGGCGGCCGGCCATGCCGACAACATCGAGGAGCCGTTGTCCCGACCGCCGCGCCGTAACTGCAGCCGAGCCACGAACACGCTCCGGCGCACGCCTAGTCCGGTCGACCTCGTGGTGGGAACACTCGAGGGGGACCGCCTTGCTAACCGACGTGCCGGAGCATGGACGCAACTTGAGGTGGCTCAGGACGCGTCGGTCACCGCGACCCGAGCACCACCAAGGCCTACGGCCGGTGTGGCTGCACGTTGAGAAGCTGATTTGCTGATTTGGGACGTCTTGACAGCAAGATGCCTGACACATTGCCGCAGGGGTGGATTAAAACGACGCTGGGCGAGGTCTGCATCCCGGTGGAAAGCATCCTTCCGGAAAGCACCCCCGACGCTGAATTTAGCTACTTCGATATCGGTAGTATTGATAACCAGAGAAACCAAATTGCAGTCAGCAAGACTGTGAAAGGCCGAACCGCACCGAGCCGTGCTAGACAGGTACTGCGCAGAGGTGACATTCTGTTTTCCACTGTACGGACGTACTTGCGAAACATCGCCATGTTCGAGGGGGATTATCCGAACCCCATTGGATCGACAGGCTTCGTAGTTCTCCGCGCGGCTGAAGGAGTGTCACCCCATTTCCTCTATTATCAGGTCTTATCAGAAAGTTTTATGCGACCGCTACACGCGCTCCAAACAGGCTCGAACTATCCAGCCGTCCATGCACACGACGTGTTTGCGCAGCCGATCCTGCTCCCTCCTACGCGCGAACAAACAACAATAGCGGCTAAGCTAGCTGCGGCGTTGGCAGGCGTAGATCGGGCCGAGGATGCCATGCGCCGGGCACGCGATCGGCTCCAGCGCTATCGAGCCGCCGTCGTCCATGCCGCCGTGACTGGTGAGCTGACGCGTGTATGGCGTGAACGCCAGCCAAAACCGCAGGAATCATCAGAGACAGGTAACGCTTTGTTGACCCGCTTACTCGCTGCGCGGCGCGCCGCTTGGGAGGAGGGCGAGTTGCAGCGCCAACACACCGCCAACAAAATTCTCAGAGATGACCAGTGGAAGGCGCGCTATCGTGAGCCTATGCCTCCACGCACTGACCAGTTGCCTGAATTGCCAGAGGGCTGGGCGTGGGCTTCTCTTGCCCAAATTGGCGAGTTAGATCGCGGCAAATCCAGACATCGCCCGCGCGATGATGCCCGTCTTTACGGGGGGCCCTATCCGTTCATCCAGACTGGCGATATCCGAAGGTCCCGCGGGACAATCGTCGAACATACGCAGACCTACAGCGAGTTCGGTCTAAAACAAAGTCGATTGTGGCCGGCTGGAACTCTCTGCATAACAATTGCGGCAAATATTGCTGAAACAGCGATCCTAACTTACCCTGCCTGCTTCCCGGATAGCGTAGTAGGATTTACCCAAGATGAGGTCCTGCTCAATGTTCGCTTCGTTGAGCTTTGCATTCGGTCAGAAAAATCCGAATTAGAGCGGTACGCTCCTGCCACGGCCCAGAAGAATATCAACTTGCAGACCCTTGAAGGGCTGGCTGTTCCACTTCCGTCGCTTGCCGAACAATCGGAGATCGTCCACGAAGTCGAGCGCCGCCTGTCGGCCGCATCTCGGCTGGAAGTGACGTTGGAGCAGCAGGCCACCCGCGCTCACGCCGCTCGGCAATCGCTCTTAGACGAAGCTCTCTCGGGTCGCTTCGTTCCACAAGATTCCAATGATGAGCCAGCCTCACTCTTGCTTGAACGAATCCAGATAGCTAAAGAAGTTGAAGCCCGAAGGCCAAAAGGCGTACCTATGGCAAAACCAAGATCCAGAGTAAAGACCATCGGCCGTCGAGCGCTGCTCGCTGTACTGAAGGATAGCGGCCAAGCAATGACACCGGAGGAACTGTTCCAGGCGTCTGGCCACTCACAGGAGTCGATCGACCAATTCTTTGTTGAGCTTCGTGAGTTGACAATCGACCCGGCTAAAATCTCAGAGGAACGGACCGCTACGGGAGTGACATTATTGAAGGTCGTTCCATGAGGCTTATCTACCTCAAGATCGATCGGTTCAAGAATCTGAACGATTTCGTGATGGACCTCGACGAGGAGTCTGAGGAACCCGTGACCGTACTGCTGGGCAGGAATGGCGCGGGAAAGAGCAATCTGTTCGAAGCACTAGTCATCATATTCCGTGACCTTATCAAAGGAAAGGCAACGACAGACTTTGCCTATGACCTCAGGTACACACTACGCAATGGGGCTATTGTGGTGCGTATCTGGAACCCACCCACTGCGACCGTCGACACAGACGATGCCCATCCAAAGATGCCATTTGCTGCGAGGAACGGGGAGTCAATTGAAAGCTTTTCGTTTACGGTAGTCGAGCAGGGTAAGGAGCGCCGGATTGCGAGACGGGAGATTCGAACCTTCCTCCCACGATATGTGGTGACCTATTATTCGGGTATGAGCAATAGGCTTGAACACCACTTCTTCCAACCACAACTCGAGTTTCGTGACGAATTGCTAAAGGGTAATGTCATCCCACTTCGTCCGCTGTTCTATGCGAAGCCGATCCATTCGCATTTCGCGCTGCTGGCATTCTTTATGACAGAAGACGAGGAAGTGCGCCAGTTCCTCAACGAGTATTTGTGGATCGAGGCCCTTGATAGTGCGCTCTTTGTTCTGAAGCGCCCTCATTGGGCGCGGGGTCAGAAACAGCGCAAGGATGGGGATGCCCGCTTCTGGCATGCTGGCGGGGTTGTCAAGGATTTTCTGGCGTGCGTGTACGAATGCGCACTAGCACCTCTTCGACTACCAGGTAGGATCCAACATAGTTTTGATAGCATAGAGAGCACAGAGTTTCTTTATCTTTACCTTCCTAGTTTGGAGAAGCTGCGGCAGCTTGCACGACGGTCATTGGCTTCTATGCAATCGCAAGCGGGCCAACAGAGGCTTGATGTGCAAGCGGAAGCATTTAGGGCCACCGAGTTTTTCAAGTTGTTGGAAAGCACGTTTATGTCCGACCTGATCCACGAAACGCGTATCCGTGTTCAGGTGCGTCATGCGGGGGCGCTGACATTCCGCGAGCTTAGTGAGGGTGAACAACAACTGCTCACCGTTGTCGGCATGCTGCGCTTTACCCGGGACGAGGACTCGCTTTTTTTGCTAGATGAGCCGGACACCCATCTCAACCCGGCCTGGGGCATGGAATACCTGAACATCCTCCGAAGGCACGCTGATGTTGGGAGAGATAGCCATCTTCTTGTTGCCACGCACGATCCCCTCGTGCTCACCAACCTACGACGTAATCAGGTAATTATACTGGAACGGGACTCAGAGAGCGGAAAGGTCGCAAGCTGCGAACCCGAGGAAGATCCACTGGGTATGGGTGTCCAAGGAATTTTGCGAAATATGTTCGGCTTGCGTAGTGCGGTGGGGACGGAGACCCAGAAAATGCTGGATGATCGCGCACGGCTGCTGGCAGTTGGCGACAGGCGCACGGAGGCGGAAGACAGAGAATTCAGCAGATTGTCACAAGAATTGGTCGATCTAGGTTTTGGCAGGGAGTTTCGAGATCCAGACTATGCGCAGTTTGTCCGAGCGATGGCACGTCGGCCGGAGTTTCGTAAGCCCGTCCTGTCGGTAGGCGAACAACAGCAGCAAGAGCAGATTGCCGACGAAATCATTGATGGCATTCTTCGTGAGGAGAAGAAGGCGTGAGGTTCATTAATCTGGACGGCCAAGAACCCTGCAAGTCCTGGTACGAGAGAGCCTGCGCGCTAACTACCCGGCTGGATGCTGCTGCCACAAAACTGGATAGGGACAAGATAATCGAGGACAACAGCGCGGTGTGGGGTGATCTGAAACCGTGGCTTCTGAAACTCTCGGCGGGAAAATGCTGGTTTTCCGAGTCTCGAGATTCCTTCAGTCACTTGGACGTGGAGCACTATCGCCCCAAAGGCACGGCGAAAGACATAGACGGCAAGGAGCGTGGTGAAGGCTATTGGTGGCTAGCCTTTGACTGGCATAACTTCCGGGTCTGCGGCAATGTTGGAAACCGAAAAAAGGGGGCGTATTTCCCCCTCCGGAGCAGCACGCACCAAGCCACCGCGACCGACCGCAACATTGAGGATGAGCTTCCCTATTTGTTGGACCCTACCCGACCGGAGGATCCGATACTGCTATGTTTCGACGAGAACGGGGACATTAAGCCGCTACCGGACCTGGACGCCTGGAGTAAGACTCGTGTCGAGGAGTCGATCAAACGATACAAACTGCGTGAGCACGAACCGTTGATGGAGGCGCGCCGCGATATCTGGTCCAAATGCGCGCGGGAAGTGAATCGCTGCCAAAACTTACTCAACCAACAAAACAGATCCCCGTCGGCCACAAACAGACAGGCAATTAAGGAGCAGATGATGAAGATTCGGGAGATGTTGGCATTCCGGGCGGAATTCTCAGCCGTCGCTATTGAGTGTCTCCGAAGTCGGAGCGAGCAGTGGGCGCAACGGTTGGCATCTGAAGCACCGACATCCTGAACCGAGGCATCGAACCTATGCGTCAACAAAGTGCGGCGCTGATCCAGAAAGTTTGGAGCTTCGCTCACGTCCTCAAGGATGATGGGCTAGCTTTCATGGATTATACAGAGCAAATTACGTATTTACTTTTCATTAAGATGTCGTGGGAGCACCGTCAATCCGGCGTGGACGAGATACCATCTCGCTACACTTGGGGCGTGTTGAGGAGCATTGGCGACAACCAGAAGCTTTTGGAGAGATATCACCAGGGGCTGCGAAAGCTGAGCGAGGTCCCTGGCCTGATTGGTTTGATTTTCACAAAGCCTCAGAGCAAAATCAACGATCCGGCCAAACTGCGTTTGCTGATTCAGATGATAGACGGTGAGAACTGGTCTCGTCTTGATCTGGACGTTAAGGGCGAGGTTTACGAGGGGCTACTGGCCAGGAATGCCGAAGACGTGAGGGGGGGAGCTGGACAGTACTTTACGCCTCGACCCGTAATTCGTGCGATCGTAGATGTCATGCGACCAGAGCCGATGATGAGGATTTCGGACCCGGCGTGTGGTACGGGAGGCTTTCTTTTAGCCGCGTTCGAGTATCTTCTGGACAGGGTAAAAACCCCCAAGGAGAAGAATCACCTCCGAACGAGGGCGTTGCAGGGAATAGATCTTGTTCCCAATGTCGCGCGTCTATGCGCTATGAACCTCTTCCTGCGTGGAATTGGCGCTAATCACGCGCATCCCGTGGTCTCAATTTCTGACAGCCTTGAAACTAAGGTTGAGCCGGTTGATATGGTTCTTACGAACCCGCCATTTGGCAAGAAGAGCAGCTTCACCATCATCGGTGCGGGAGGAAAGAGCCAGACCGATAGGATTTCTTATGAACGCCCAGAGTTCTGGACCACCACCAGCAATAAGCAACTGAACTTCGTCCAACACGTTTATTCAATGCTGAAAGAGAACGGCCGTGCCGCTGTGGTAGTGCCAGACAATGTGCTGTTTGAAGGCGGCGCCGGTGAGAAGATACGTCGGGAACTGCTTCAACGGTGCGACGTCCACACCCTTCTACGCCTACCGACCGGCATTTGGTATTCTGCCGGCGTGAAGGCGAATGTGTTGTTCTTCGATAAAAAGCCAAGTGCGAAAGCGCCGGCGACGAAGGAGACGTGGGTCTATGACCTGCGTTCGAACCAGAAATTCTCCCTTAGGCAGAATCCGATTGAGATCGAAGACATGACAGACTTCGTCCACAATTTTTGTGCAAGCAATCGTGCTGAACGCAAGGAAACTGACAAATTCCACCGCTTCACGTACTCGGACATCATTGCACGAGACAAGGCAAGTCTCGATATTCAATGGGATCATGAACCAGGGAGCGCACCCAAAAACGCCTCCCCTCACACACTACTGAAGGACATCCTAAAGGATTTGGAAGAAGCAATGAAAGAATTCGCCGCGGCCGAAGCTGAAATCCTCCGATAGGTTACTTCCATGGCCTGGACCGACCCCGACAGGCCCGCCAGCGTTCGGCCCGTCACGGCCAAAGGACGGCCGTGCCAAACCCCGCTGCCGGGGGCACCTGCGGCTGGTCGGTGACCAGCACGTTGTCGACTCGTAGCTTGAACAGGTAACCGCTCACCTTGCCGTCCGACCGCGTCGCGGTCAGCAGCAGCGTGTAGCAACGGGTCGGCTGCCCGGCCGCCGCCGTGAAGGTGACAATCCCGGCAGCGAACGCCAGAGCGGAGATCATCAGCTCTCCGGTGCCCGAAGGCGCAGCGGCGAGCGACAGCGAACTCAGCACCTGCGCATCGAGCGGGTCGATCTCGTAGCGATAGCCCTTGATGGCAGTTGACAGCTTCGACGGGAGCCAGATCGGCTCGCGACTCACCGGAACACCGCGAAGCGTGCCATACATGCTACCACCTCACGATGCACAGGCCGGCCGCACCGGCTGCGCCGTTCTGCGCCGTCGTGCCCGCTGCTCCGGTGCCGGCGCCAGATGCCCCGCCGCCTGGAAAGTAGCCCGCTATCCCGACGCCATTCGCCGTGTCGTTGCACCCGCCGGCCAGAGGCCCATTGCCGCCGAAGCCGCCCCAGACGCCGCCGACAACTCCGGAGTTGCCCTGTCCGGTGCCGCCATTGCCACCGTCGCCGCCATACAGGTTGACGTCTCCGCCGGAACCGACGCCGGCCTTATTTCCAAACACCGGAATGCCGGTCGTGCTTGAGACGCTGACGGCGCCGCCGGTCGCACTGACGGCGGTAAACCCTGCTCCCGCGAAGCTGGTGGCGCCGCCGGCGCCAGGCGCGGCCGGAGAAGTCGTCCCGGCAGTCCCGCCGGCCCCGATCGTCACCGTGATCGTCGCGCCGGGCGTCAGGCCAGACAGGCGCTTTCGCGCGTAACCGCCGCCCGATCCGCCGCCACCGGGAATACCCGAGACGGATGCCCAGGAGCCGGAACCTCCGCCCCACACCTCGACCTCGATCGCGGTCACCCCGGCCGGCACGGTGAACGTTCCGGACGTGGTGAAATTCTGCACCCCGTGCGGGATGGCACCGATCAGCGCCTGGATCGCCAGCAAGACCTGGTTGAACACCGTCCCGGTCGTGTCGGCGGTGATGCTCGCCGCCGCCAGGATCGACATCAGCTCTTCCTGGATCATGTTGACGAACCAGTAGCGGAGGCGCGTCGCCGGCGAGATACCCGGCACCGCAGGGCCGAAATATCCGGTCGTGCCGGTCAACGTCGGCGGCGCCGGCAGCGTTGCCACCGCTGTCGGGTCGATGATTCTTTGCATGAAAAATTCCCGGTCAGGAGAAAACGAAAAGCACCAACGTGCCCGCGGGCGCGTCCTGCGTGATGCGGCATACCAGCTCGCCGGCGTCGTAGGTTTCCAGCGGATCGTCCACGCCGGAGTCCTCGACGGAAAAATAGAAAGTCACGACCTCCGGCGCGTTCACTTGCCAGACGAACGCCCACCCTGGTTCGTACAGCGGCTGATCGCAGCCCATGTCCACGGCGAACGGCATGAACTCGGTGATGGTGATGGCGAACCCGAGCGCCGCCGCCATCGAGATGAAATACGCCGTGGTCAACGCGCCGCGCGCGCCCCACTTTGCCCGCACCGCGGCCTGGCGTTGCTCGATCGACGGGTTCGCCGCCGTGCACGGGTCGGGCAGGCCGAGCGAGTTCTCCCACTCCACCAGCAGGTTCTGCGTCGTCGCCGGGCTGGCGTTGATCAGGACCTGCGCCGCCGCCGCCGTGCTGCGGGTGTAAGTCGGCGCGAGCGCCAGCATGACCGCCGATAGCGTGGACTCGGTATCGCGCCGCCAGACGCGACCGGTCGGCAACAGCCGCAGCATCGCCTGCTGATAGTCGGTATCGCCAAAGGCAGGAGGGGTCGCCATCAGGAATAGGTGACTGTTCCGAGAGAGAACAGGAAACCGGCCGCCGAGGTGATCGGCCACGACGATGGCGTGGTGATCGCGAACGACGGCAGTCCGCCGATGGCCGTGATCGCCGCGGCGCAATCACTTTGCTCGATCGACGTGGTTGCCAACGGGCTGTCCTTTTGCAGGAACAGCGCGGTCAGCGCAGCGGACACCTGCGCCTGCTGCGCGCTCGAAATCCCGGACAGGCCTGCGATCGTGAACGCCTGCGTCGAGGCCTGCGGCGCGACGGCATAGACCAGCATCGTCACCGCGCGCAGCGGGTAGAGAAAGTTCGCCACCGCGAGCTGATCTCCGGTCGCCGCAGTGTCGCGGGTTTCCGCCGCGGCCACGCCGTTCGTGCCCTGCGGAAAGCCGCCGTACCCGGCCTCCGACACGTCCATCATGAAGAACACCGTGACGGTGCCGGGGCCGGCGATCCTCGGTGCACACCATGCGCGGGTGACGCCGGTCACCTGCAACGCCCAGGTGACGAAATCGGCCTGGTTCCCGCCATGCGGCGGCGCCGCGTAGCTCTCCTGCATGCGGGTCCGCAGCGGACCGTCCGTCTCCAGGTCGGCACCGCCGGTGATCGCGGCCGTCGCCGCGCCGGTGGCGTTGATGCCGCCGATCGAGACACCAAGCTCCAGCGGGGTGCCGCTGTCGGTGTTGCCGTTCGAGCCTGCCACCAGGGCAACCACCGTCACCGCGACCGACCCGCCGCTGCCAACCGTCGCGTCGGCCGCCGTGGCGTACTGGACGCCATCGCCCCGGCTGCAAGCCGTCCCGCCTGGCAGCAGCGTATTGACCACGCCCGGCCAGACTGCCGCGCCGGAGGCGAAAGTCGGCGCTTCCCGCAGCACCGGGGTGGGCGCCATCGCCGCCCATCCCTCCAGGTATTCGCCGGTCGAGGTGAACGGCGTCGATTGCAAGGAGATCCAGTCGAGGTAGCCGTAATGCAGATAGGCGAGACCCGCCTGCACCCAGGCCAGCACGCGCAGCACGGCCCGGCGCAGGAACCCGTCGGCGTTCGGCAGATCGGACGCGGTGATGTCCTGCATCGCCTGCGCGCGCAGCGCAGTGAGGGTCGGCCTGGAAAAAGGCATGGATCAGGATTCCTGCGACCAGGCGTAGCTGTAGAGGTTCGGCACGCCGTTCGCCGTGATGGTGACGGTCGCGCCGATGCCGCCCGGGCCGGTGAAAAACGGTTGCGCGTCCACCGCCGACGCGACGCCATCGGTAATCATCCAGGCGTGGCACCGGATGATCTGGTCGCGCAGCCAGTTCAGCGTGTCCTGCGTGCGCGGCCGGGCGAAAGCCTGGTAGATTTTCGAGCCGATACGATCGTCCGGGATCACGGCGAGGGTCGGGTCCTCCAGCGCCGCATAGGTGTCCGCCCACCAGCCATGCGGATCGGTGTCGAACACGATGTCGCCGGGATCGGCCTGGGCATCGGTGAACATGCTGATGAGGGAAGCCGTCTCCAGGTCGTGCCCCAGCTCCAGCCCGGCCCCAAGCATGTTGAGGTCGCCGGTACCCGTGGTTGGGTCCCAGACGATGCGAATGTCGCCCATCACGTGTTGGCCGTCGGCGCGGTGGTGCCGGCGGCAGCGGTGCCCTCGCCGTGCTTGTGCGTCTGCAAGCCGACCTGGCCGGCACCGCCATAACCCGCGATGACGGCGCCGGTGACATGCAGATCGCCGGCGATCGTCATGGGGTTGCCCGCACAGGCAACCGAGGGACCGTCGGCGGTCAGCCAGACATAGGCGCCGCGGAGATCGTACAGCGCGGCATCGCCCACGCCGAGGTTGCGCAGCCGATAGCTCTGGTGGCCGCCGGCGATCGCCAGCGACTTCGCCCGGTCGCCGTCCAGGAAAGCCAAATGCAGGTCGGTGCCGATCGGCGGTGAGCCGGTGACGCCGAACCCATACAGCACCGGGATGTTGTCGCGCATGGACAGCGCATCGAGCTGCGCCTGCACCGTCTGCACCGGCCCGGTGTCGTTCACTGCCAGCGTCGTGCGGGCCAGCGCGAACGGTGCGCCTCGGCGCAGCATCAGCGCATTCACCTGCCGCTCCAGCATGACGACCTGGCGCGTCAGCATGGCGACGGTGGCTTCGAGAGACGTGGACATTCAGCCTCCGGCCGCTACGGCGGCGTGCTGGTGGATGGCGGCGCGGGAGCCTGCGAGGTCTGCGGCGCGTTGGTCAGCTCGGCGTCGAACAGGTTCAGCGGGTTCGGCTCGGGGCTGAACGCGTCGGGCGGCATCAGGATCAGGTCGGTGTGCGTGCCGCTGCCGTCCTTGCGGAAGGTGAGCGAGCCGATGATCCACGTCGCGTTGGCAATGTCGGCCGCCGGCGCGTCGATCGTCGCCAATCTGTTCGGCGTCCAGAGCGTGCCCGCGCTGTCCCGCCAGCTGTCGCAGGTGATGGAGGCGCCCTGGCTCCGGCCGATGCGCCTGGCCTTTTCCCAATTCGCGCGTTGCTTGGCGATGGCGTCGTTGTCGATCGCCTGCTGCCCGGCCGGGGTCGGCGCGATTTGTTCCGAGACGATGATGCGCAGCCGGTATTCGTCCAGCGTGTCATCCAGGACGGTGGCGCGGCGATTGGCGAGCCCGCCCAGGTCGGCGGTCTGGTCGACGCCGGAGTAGACCACCACGTACGTCGAGAACCGGCCATCGACGGACCGCTCGGCGTTGATCGCCTCGACGTTGCCCGGGAGGGTGAAGCCGGAGGCGTGCCGCGCGGTGCCGATGCGGTCCAGCACGAGGTGGCCGAACACGTCCTCGTAGACCAGGTAGCCGGCGTAGCGGGCGACGGATTCGATGATCTGGTAGGGCGTCTCGCCCAACGGCACCTGGAACGACGGGATCGCGATGCCAAGGTCGGCGACGGCCGAACAGGCTGTGATGCCGTACGCCTTGCAGAGCTTGGCCGCTACGTCGAGGGCGTTCGCGCCGTTGATCTGGCCGCCGCGGATGCCCGGGTCGTTCAGCAGATCGGCCGAGCAATCGACCAGGTTGCGGGTGATGCCGCGGCCCGAGAGAGTGACCTGGTGATTGCGTGCGTCGATCGGGATGGAGCGGCGGTCGATCTTCCCGGTAATGACGAGGTCGGACCCGATATAGATCAGGCACGGCTGGCCGGGGCGGGTGCCTGCGAGTGCTGGGCCTTGCAGGAACTCGGCGCTCGCGGTGAGCGACCAGGTGTTGGGCATGGATTCGCAGGAACGGGTGATGGTCACGTTCTGCCAGCCGACGAAGCGGTTCGAGCCGACCTGGATGGTCACGTCGTCCGGGCCGGAGCCGAGAGAAGGCGCCACAGGTTGTCGCTCCGCCAGATCAGGAGATTGCGCCCGCGCCGCAGCCTCGCCAGCCGCCAGGATGTCGGTGCCGCTGGTCACAGAGCCGGCTACGGCCGATTGGGGTGCGAAGCGGACCTAATGGCGCTATCGTCCAGAGGTCGATGTATCTGCAAACCAGCCGCCAGGTCGAGGTGTTCCATTTCTCGGTGGTGAGGGGGCACGCCAGACAACCTGGGCGGATTTTCTCTTGGCTTGCCCAGTGGTGCAGCTATACCTTCGCGGTTGGCGAACGACCCGCGGACCTCCGGCGCCCACGATCGATGTTATCGGGGGGCGACGAGGCGAACCTCTAATCGTGGACGCCAACATCGCGTCGTGGAAACACAGCACTCGTTTATCCACCTGGGTGGCTATCGTGTCGGGAGGAGACGGAGAGGATAATGGATACGCTCAACCCGAGACGTGAAGCCTGCCGCCGCGTTCCCGCAAAATCATCGAAAGAATACCGTCCCCGTGGCAGAAACCCGCACTGAACTCGCGGAGGACGAGTGGCTGTCCACAGTCACAAAGCGAAGCGCTGTCGAGGACATCCACCCAATTGACGATTTGGTTGCGAGCAGGCGCCTGCTCGTGGACTGGTATCTCATCGCCGAAGCCGCCCCGCCTGAGTTGCTACGCCACTACGCAACATTCGAAGAGGCCGACCTCACTCGCCGTGCTGCGTTCGATCTGGAATCCATGCACCGGGGGGACTTCAGCCTGCGCTTGGCTGGGACGAGCGATGCTGTGGCGGCTCTGTTGGGCGTTGGCGCGCGCCTCCGTGCGCTCGACGACCTGCTCGCGATCCAAGCACATGATCACGGCCTTCCGTCAGATCCGGAGGGTACCTGGTTAGTTAAAGGTTCGGCCGACGATGCCTTCCTCATCCCGCGCTACCTGCCGCGGAAGCCGCCCAGAGCTCGGCAAGGCAAACCGGTCACCGCGGGGCCATTCACACACCGCTCCCTGATCCACCACCGTGTACTGCCCACCCGGATTGGGAGCCGGGCTGTGCGACTGGCTTGCGCAGCAGTTCGGCTTGGGCGGGATGACGGACCACTGATACTCGGTGGCGGCCTCTTCCCCGGACTTCACCTTATACCGGAACCCGTCGGCAAGTGCTTCAGGATCAAGGCGGTCCAATGCGATCGCCAGGAGGAAGTCGCTGACGAGATCATGCGTCAGGCTCTGGTGGACGACTGCTGCGCGGTCGTGTTTCCGGAACTCACGATCAGCCCCGACCTTCGCAACCGGATTGAGCGGAGCCTGCGCCGGCAACCGCCGCGCCCCGGGAGGCAGAGAAGCATCCCGCTCGTCATAGCGGGCTCCTGGCACGAGCCTGCGGGCGCCCGGTACCGGAACGTCGCGCCCATACTGGACGGGTTCGGAGCGGTCGTCGCTCGCCATGAGAAGACGATGCCCTACGACTACAACGGATCCATGGAGGCCCTCCAGCGTGGCGGGGCGATAACAGTGGTGGTCACTGAGGACGCCCTCGTTGGCGTCGCGATTTGCCTCGACTTCTGTGACAGGGGGGGCACGCGGCACAACCCCTATGCCATGCTCGACGTGGACCTAATGCTCGTTCCGTCGTTCGGCAATGCACGCACACTGGATGGTCACATGGCGACGGCCCAGGACATGAAAACCAGATGGCGCACGGAGACCTTCGTCGTGCAGCAGGGCGACCGCCTGCCGCCGCCGGGCATAGGCTACGTCCTCGCACCCGCGGATGACCTGAAGTCGCAGGCAACCGACCTCGTTTCAGACCAGCCCTGGAACCGACGCCCTGCGTCGGGAACCCTTGACCGCGCCCCGAGTTTGTGAAACGTTGTGAACTGTGGAAGAGGAATTGAGTAGCTATGACCGAAACGCAGGCACCGCCGCAGGATGGCGGGAGCTTGGCAGTCGGCGCCGTCCCACCCGGGAATGCCGCGACCGGCGCCCCAACCCTCTCCCCCATAGAGCTACTTGCTCTTGGGGAGCTCCCGCCGGACGAGGCCGGCCCCCTCATTGCCCAAACGCTCGAAAGCCCGCAGCCGAAGGCCTGCGGGAGAATGTACGATGCCCTCGGCGCTCTTGCGTGGAAGCAGTCCGCAGAAAGGCTTGCCGGCGAGCCTATGCGGGCATGGCACGACCTTTACCGGTACGCCGCTGGATTGATGCGCGATGCTGGCGAGGTTGAGCTCGGGGCGAAGCTGCTCGGGATCGCGGATCAGACCCTGCGCTGGGTGCACTATGGGCTCGCGCGCCCCCGGAAGGACATTCGTCGGAGGGCTCATGAATATCGTATCCTGGTGTTCTTGGATGGGCACGAGGGGAAGAAGGCTTGGCGCGAGGAAATAAAAGCGGAGTTCAGCCTGAAGCAGGGCAATCTGTCGCGCGTGCTGGCGAACCTTGCCACTGGTGGGTTCGTTGAGCGCCACGCAGAGGGGCGGAGGCAACTGGTCGAGCTTACAGCGCAGGGACGCGAGGCAATTAATCAGCGCCCAGGCGCGGGTGGGCTGGTTACCTCACCGCCCATTGAACGTGAAGCCTAAGCGTGTCTGAGGGCACCAGCGTATCGGACCTAGTTACAGCGACGGTGGACGCCAGCGCTGCAGCGATTGCCTTGCACTTCGAGCGACTTTACGCTGATCAAGGATGCACGTCGTTCGAGGACGAGCATAGTCTCGGCATACGGCTTGAGGCGGGCTGGGATGGCGATCTAAGGGACGCGCTCGGGGCTGACGCGTCAGGCTTTCCGCATGTCGCGATCTCCGATGTCTTTGCTAACTGGCTGCGGCAAGCGCTCGGTCCAGGGAGGGGGAAGGGGCGCCGCCTAGACCGGCATATCTGGGCAGCGGATGAGGATCGAAGACTTCAGTCCCTTTTCCCGACTACTGCGAGACGTGGTCGCGAGAGCGGTGTGGATGAACCGAGTCTATCCTCCTTGGGAAGAACTCGACTATCCGCCATACTGCAACAGGCACTTCTCCGCAGCAGGCGGGTGCTGCAGGCCGAGAAGGCACAGACGGCCAACCACGACCCACGCCGCGAGCCGGCGAGCGCCTTTTGTCCGTCGCCGTTCTACGTAGCCCAGAGGATTCTCTCCAATCCAGAGGCTCCTGCCACCGAGATCTATGCGCGTGCGGCGATCCGGATAGCGCTCGCCGAGCGCGTGGCCTCGCGGGACGACCGTCCTCTGAAGCTGGACTACGACACATTGTCCGTGGCGCTCGAGGAAATTTGGGCCAGGGCAGCTACAAGCAAGAACGCTCGGCAGGGGCACCTCGCGGCAAATCGCGAGGCCGTATTCTTGCGTCACTACCTTGCGGCCCAAGGCATCCTCGTACTCGAGATTGACTGGACGGAGACGACGAGTCCCTGGGCACGGATCGACCGGCTCCTCAGAACGCCTGACGGTCTCTTTACGCTGTCGGAAGGCGGCGAGCTCGGCCGCCATGTGAGCTTCAGGCTCCATCCCGAGTACTCTGGCTTGCCAGACGCGGCGGTGCTGCTCAACGAGCTTGAAGGTCTGCCTCTGCCGATCGAGGGAATGTCCGAGATCTTCCAGGGCGGCCTCAGATTCGCCGCGAGCGGCGACATTGTTGCCGCCGTCTCGGGTCCGTTCGGTGCCGGCAAGACAACCGCATGTCTCGCACTTGCCGCCTCGTTAGCGCCTCTCGGATGCCGAACCCTCTTCCTGTCCTGTGAGGAGGAACCGGAAGATATCACGGTGAGACTGCGGGAAGCGGTGCCCCGCCATCTCGCTCGGAGCTCGTCGCTTTTCAGGTCGGTGCCGGCGCACCAAGTTGGCTCCGACAGGCTGGACGGCTGGTTTCGCGCCCACAAGCTGCGCGTGGCGGAAGACGACGGCGTAGAGATCGACGTCGCTGTCGCGCTCACCTCGCTCATTGACGACGCGCTGAAGGAGGCGTCTCTGTTCCATCCGTTCCGTGTTGGATCGTTATCAGACAACAAGCTTCCAAGCTTTGCTCGCCCTGTGATCATAGTCGACGGATTCCACCAACTCTTCCTTGAGACCAAGACGAGTGGCCACGGGATCGAAAGTTCGCTTAGGCGCCTAATTGACCGGTGCCGTGATATGCGCGCCGTCTTTCTGTTCACTGTGGGTGAAACAGAGCCTGTGATACGCCGTCTCGATTATCTTTGTGATCTTGTTCTGCAGCTCGACCGGCGCGGCTTCGACACGCCGGAATCGCGGGCAGAGAGGATATTCCGCCTTCTCAAGGCACGCCGCCAGCCAGCCATCTCCGGTGCGCACGTGCTACACCTCTCCGGTCCGCGCAGTTTTCGCGTCAAGCCGAACGCGTCGAGCTATGCCCAACGAGGCAAGTTGCGCAGGTGGGCGGAGCCCGACGCCGCCAGCATCCTTCGCCTCTCGGACAGTTGGGACGACGTCCATCTACAGGCCGGAACCCAGAGCCTGATTTACGGCTATGGCAGCTCTGGGAAGGCGGGTCTCGGGCTGTACATTCTTCACCGCCGACCGATGCCGGCTTCCAGAGAGTTTAGGAGCGAACCCGATTTGTTCGCGCCTGAAAGGCACACCTCTGAGGCCCCTCTAGACGTGCGGCACTCGTACGAGAGCCGGATTCTGATCGTGTCGTTCCTGTACCACGCGACATATTATCGCAAGCTTGCGGCCCGTATCCGTAGACCACCCGGGTTGCGCCCGGACCGACCCTCATCGGCGGCGGACAGCATGCTCCTTGACGTGATGGCGCTCTATCCGGGAAATCTCACGCCGGAGGACTTCCTGGCTAAGATCGATAATCGCCTGCGGGCCGCAGAGGCACGGGGGTTGCCTTACACAGGCGTCATGATCGACGGGATACACAACGTCTACGTGCAGTTTCCGGCATTGCAAGCTGAGACGACGTTCTGGCCTCAACTCTATGGTGAACTCCGCCGTCGTGGCGTCAACGTTGTGACGACGCACACCGACTTCGAGCTACGCAGCGAAAGTCATACCGGCCAGCCTTCGATTGACTTCGAGCACGCCCGCCAACGCGCAGCCCCTCTGATGTCCGCTCTCGTATCCGCCGCCGACTACACGTTTGAACTCTCCGCGGTGACGAAGTCATTTACGACGGCATACGAATACATATTCTTTGCCCGGGACACGCTCGGTGCTGACCCGCCAAATGGCTACGCCATCTGGAACCGCCAGACATGTCGGTTGGGGGAATGGCAGCCTGGGTTACCCGTGTGATCGCGTGCCGGCACCACCAACCCGGAGATCGCCGAGCTGGTTTGGCTGCTCGACAACATCTTTCACCACGACTATCCGGCCGGCACTCTCCGCGCCTTCAAGCGGACGCTCGGCAAGCTGCGCAACGCCGTACCAACCGAGGACGCCCCGGTCAGGTGACGCCGTAGGGTCCCGTGACAAGCAGCCCGATCACCGCGCCGCCCGCGTTCAACGCCTCGATCCACAGGTAGGAACTGCCGGCGGTCGCTATCTCGTCCGGGTACCCGCCCCACAGATTGCCGCTATAGTTCGACGCGTTGATCCAGCCCGAGGCCGGCGGCACGGTGGCCGAACTGCCGAACGCCTCTCGCAGGCTGGCCGGCGTCGGCGTCGCGGTGACATTGACACCCGGGCCATAGCCGGGGGCATAAGGCCCACCCGGCGAAATGTAATTCAACGTCAGCGTCGTGGCGTAGGTCGTCCCGTTCGCCGTCGCCGAGAAGCTGCTCGCGCCCGCTGCGTTCACCGCCGCCACCTGGAAATCATACTCCGTGCCCGCGCTAAGCCCGGAGATCGTCGTCGCGGTGCCGCTGATCCCGGTCACCTGGGTCCAGGCACCGCCCACGCTCGCCACGCGATACTGCGCGGTGTAGCTGCTCGCCGCGTCATGCGAGCCGTCGATCGCCGCTGCCGACCAGGAGATGGCGACGCTCGACGTGGTGATCGCCAGCAGCGTCCCCGCCGCAAGGCCCCCAGGCACATTCGGCGCAGCGGCCGAGGTGGTCGCGCTCGCGGGCGATGACGTGGCGGTGCCCGCGCTGTTGGTGGCGATCACCTGGAAATTGTAGGCGGTCGCGTGCGCCAGCCCGGTCACGCTGACCGACGTCCCGGCGACCGGCGCGCCGAAAATCGTCCAGCCTCCGCCCGGCGCCACCTGGTATTGCACCGTGTAGCTCGCTGCGGCGTCGTGCGTGCCGTCCGAGGCCGAAGCCGTCCACGACAGCGCGACCACGCTATAGGCCGGCGAGCCGGCCGCCGCCACAAGCCCGGCCGGCGCGTTCGGCGGGTTGAGCGCCGTGGTGGCCGTTGCCAGGTTCGACGGAGGTCCAACGCCCGAGGCGTTGCTCGCCAGCACCTGGAAGTCGTACGCCGTATTGCTCGACAGGCTGGTGACCGTGAAGCCGGTCGGCGACGGCCCGACCGTGCCCGCGGTTGACCAGATACCGACGCCATGCGCGCTGACCTGGATGATGTAGCCCGACGCCAGACCGCCGGACGTCGCCGGCGACCACGACAACACTGCGGTGCTCGCCGTCGTGCTGACCACTGTCAGGCCCAGCGGCGGGTTCGGGGAGGGAAGCTGGTAGACGCCAACGCTCGCGGCCGGCGCGATCAGCGGGACGCTCGCGCCCGCCGCCAGGTCATAGGTTGGGTTCACCGTCGGGCCGGTGCCGGAGGCCAGTGCCTGAAACGTGGTCGGGCAAAACGCCGGATGGATCGCACCTGATTCCGCCGCGATCTGATCCGACCGGCTGACGTCGCGGTAAAGCCGCTGCGCGATCACCAACGACGGCAGCGGGAGCTGCAGGTTGACCGTCACGATGCTCGGCAGGCTGGCGCCGCGCGCCGTCAGGTCCTGCACCACGGCCGAGCGGAGCGTCTTCAAGGCGGTATAGGTCACATCCTCGCCGGCGTCCCCCGCGGCGGTGATCTCGCTGTCCAGCGCAGCGGCCAGCGACACGCGCAGCGCGGCGGCGTCGTTGTAGCTGCTCGGCTGGTAGGACGCCGATGCGCGCGCCAGGCTGACCAGCGTGGCCCGCCGGCACGCCGCCGCCATCGCGTCGCGCATGGCGGCCATCGCGGCACCGATGCCCACGGTCCCGCCGGCACTGTCCGCGAAGGTGAACCCGGCCAGTGCGAGCAGGACCTGCACCTGGTCGGCCGGATCGGTGATGCCGGCCCGCATCGCCTCCACCAGCGCCGCCAGGGCGTCCAGCATGTCGGTGGAGGCACCGTACGAGGCAGCGGCTGCGGCGGCGCCGGAGGCGGCCAGGGCCAGCGCGGCACGCTGATTCGCTAGCTGGGCCTGTAGCGTCGCCACCGTGGTGCCGATCGGCAGCATGACCGAGGCTGAGCCCGCGCCGTAGCGGCCATAGGTGGTATTGGCATCGGGCGCCGGGAGGGCCGCTGCCATGCCGACGATCGCGGTCGGGTTGGCGCCACCGGCGATCGTCGCCGCGGCGAAACTGGTCACCACCGCCTGCCCCTCGCCGGTAACGGCCGGGCCGGCTGTGGCGGCCGGGATCGCCGTGCCGCCCAGGTCGCTGCCGGAGGCCGTCAATGCGCTGTCGGCCGCGGCGAACACGGCAACCGCGGTGGCGATGATCGTGGCCGGGAAGACCGGGCTGCCGGCTTCGATGAATTGGAACGCGACCTCGATCACCCGCATCTTGTCGCGGTGGATCGCGGTCGAGGCCGACCCGACTGCCACCTTCACTGCGCCGATCGTCGGGTGGATCAGCAGTCCCGGACCCTTCGTCTCCACCGCGTTGTCGAGCAAGAGCTGCATGACCGGCGCCAGATCGCCGATCAGGTAGCCGGAAAAGCTATAGATTCGCAGCGCGCGGCCCATGTCCTCGGGCCAGCCGCCATCGACATAGGGGTATTCGTGGATCGCCTGCCGCCGGCCCTTTTTGGCCTGCGCGGCGATCACCTTGAACGGCACACCGCGGAAGCTCGCCGTTTGCAGCAGGCCCATGAAGCCCGCGATGCTGGTCGGCGGCGCAATACCAGTGACCCCGGTAAAGCCGCTCATCGCGTTAGCTCCACGGACCGCCGACCATCGGCATGCTGTGTTCGATCCTCGGCGGCGACGCGCTGACCGCGCCCGTGCCGACCGCCGTTGCCGTCGTGCCCTGCGGTGCGTTGTGCAGATGCACGTCCACCTGGACATGCCCGGCCAGGCTCGCGATGGCCGGCGCGCTCACGACATGCCCGGCACGTTGCGATTCCAGGCCGACCGCGCCACCGCTTTCGTACGGAAAGAACGCATTCGCTGCACCGAAGGCATCGGGTGAACCGCGCACGCTGCTCATCAGGGCGGCGTTCCTGCCGCTGCGGAGATCCTCGACAAGGAAGCCGTAGTTTGCCTCATCCGAGGATGGGTCCAGATGGTGCGCCGCCGCCCATTGCTCGAACTCGACACGCCGCGGACCCGTCCACTGCGCCCAACCGAAACCGCCGCGCGAGCCGGGGATCAGCGGATGTTCCTCGTTGATCCCTTGCAAGCCGGACTCAGCCATCAGGTTCGACACGATGCCGGCGGCCTGATCCTTGGTGATGCCGAGGTCACTCGCGAGAGCATCGCGAACGCCAGCCGCCCGCTCTTGGTTCTCCTTGTTCAACAGGCTCCGCGACGCGGCGCGATTGCTGGTGGCACTAAGCCAATGCCATGCACGTTCGTACCAAGGCGGGCGATAGTCATCCGACGATGACGCCGGGTTGAACGGGGAGCCGAGCGGGGCAAAGGGCAGGTGAACACCGCCCGGCGTGAAGATCGTCCTGGTGTCGTCAAACGTCTTCGCCGGCGGAAGCTGATTTGCCAGCGCGCCGATGCCGGCGCTCACCGCCAACAGCTCAGTCGGCCCGAGCAGGCCGAGCGCGCGCAATATCCATACCGCCGGCTTGATGGCAGATAGTGCGGCAACCGCGCCGAGGACGGCGCCGGCATTCTTCCCGTAGGAGTCTGCCAGGTCTTTGTTGTGTTCGATCCAATGCGACGTGGTGTCGAGAACCTTGGTCGCGGTGCCCGACCAGCTATCCACGATGCGATTGCCGACGCCCTCGATCGCCAAGCCGAGTTCCGACCAGGACGCATTCATCTTCTTCGCGTTGGCCGCCATCTCGGCGGTCATCACGCCGCCGGTCTCCCGCGCCCGGCGAACGAAGTCATCAAGGCCTGCCTGTCCTTTCTCCAGCAGCGGCAGCAAATCCTTGTCGACACCGACCGCCGCGAGCGCCCGGCCAGCCGTAGCCTTGTCGGTATAGGTGGACGCCTTGTTCGCCAGCTTGCCGAGCGCATCCTCGGTCTTGGTGATGTTGCCCTGCTGGTCGCGCCAGTCGATGCCGAGCGCCTTCAAACTCATCTGCGCGGTGGCGTCGCGGTTATAGAACGCCGCATGCAACGTTTCGGACAGCCCTTTCAGGCTGCTGTCCATCGCTTCGGCCGAGCTGCCGGCCAACCGGGCGGCACCGCGCAATGCACTCAGCCGATCGACCGGCGTGTTCAGCAGGTTCGCGGTCTTGCTGATCGAATTGCCCGCGTCGGCCCACCGCCGGCTCAGTTCGACCATCCCGCCGAGGCTGGCGGCGGAGGTAATCCCGACCATCGGGCCGGCCAAACGTTCCACCGCCCGTGCCGCGCCGAGCGCTCGATCGCCGAGCGTTTGCATGCCCTCGGCGGCGCGGTTGATCCCGGTGACCTCGCCGAATTTCGCCAGGCTTTTGTTGAACCGATCGGCCGGCGCAGTCAGCGCGGCGATGCGCTTGTTGATCGCATCGAGGCCTGCACTCGCGGCATCATTGATGCCGACGCCGATTGCGAACCCGGCTGATTTACCCGCCACGTTCGCGCTCCGTGATTCGAGGCATCAGGCTTGCCCAACGCAGCAGCGCCGAAAGCGGCAGGATCAGCGCCCAGCGCAGGCCGTCGCCATAGAAGCGACCGACCCTCGCCGCCTGAATCTCCAGCTCACCCGATCGGGCGAGCAGGATCAGGAGGTCGGCGCCGCTGCCGCTGCCAACGCGGCGGCGGCCTTCGCTGCTTGCTCGGCCGCCAAAGCCTCGGCCGCGGCCTCGGCCAGCACGGCCTTGCGCCGCGCGGCCCGCCAGCTCTCCAAAGGGTCGGGGGCTGGCGCGCCCACGAACTCCTCCAGGTAATCCGCGATCTGCTGGTTGAACCAGTGCGGCTGCACTTTCAGCACGTCGTACGGCACATGCTCCGCCGAAGCGGATTCCAGCATGCGCAGGGTCACGTCGAGGCCGCTCGCGCCGTGAACCGCCGTCGCCTTCAACACGTCTTCCGAAGTCGGCGCACCTACGGTCAGCGTCGTGTATTGCATGCCGCCATGCATCTGCGGCTTCGGCAGCGTCCAGACGATCGGCTCTGGCACCGGCACCCATTCGGTCATGATTTTGCTCCAATTTCCATGATGGTTCCGGCCACGCCCTCAAACCGGAAATCAAATCCCGCGTCGGCACCGTTCACGCCGGGGCGGCCGACATACCAAAGGTTGTGCCCGACGATCTGCTTGCCGTTGGCCAGCAGGAACACCACCGTCGCGTTGCTCAGCCCGGTGAATGACGTGACGCTGTTGGAACCGGTATCGCGGAACTTGCCCGAGATGTAGGGCGCGACTGGCTTCTGATCGTAACCGTCAACGCCGGACAGGCTGCTCATCGTCGTGTTCTCGACGTTCGCCGGGTCCCAGATAAATTCAATGACAGAGATCGCACTGCCGTTGACGCTCGCCGCGGTGATGCCGGCGAGCCGGCGATTGGTCGGCGTGCTTGGTGCCAGAGTTCCCGACATGGATCAGCTCCCTCAAGTGCTCTGCTGGAATTGGATGAGCAGGCCGACGTTGATGACCTGGTCGCTGAAATCGAGCGGCAGATACATTAGCACCTGCCCCTTGGTCCCCGGCCCCGCGGTGGCGTTCTGTGCAAAGGTCTGCACGTTCTGCACGATGAAGATGCTCGCCAGGTAGGCATAGACCGCGATCACCGCCCCCAGTATCGCGTTCGGCGTGGTGGCGGGCGAACCGGGCGGGATCAGCGTCCCGTTGCTCACCAGGATCTTGCCCGGAGCGATGAATTGGCTGGTGATCTGATCGGCAATATAGCGCGCCGCGTACATCGCCTGGAACATGATGTTGGTGTTCAGATACGAATTGTCCGGCTGGCCGCTCGCGTTGCTCTGGTACGTGGTGATCGACCGGTCGATCCGGCACACCCCGGCTGAATCCACCGTGAACGTGCTGATGCCATCGAACAGCAGGGTGTTGCGCTCCGCCGGCGTGTCCTGCGAGGCGATCGGCGGCGGCAGCAGGTTCAGCACCTGCGTCGCAAGCCCCTGCGCCGGGTTGACGCGCAGCCGGATGACATGCGCGGCGCACCAGTCGGACGCCTCCAGCCACGCCGGCGTCGGGCTGTTGTAGAACCCCAGGATGCTCGCGTGCTGGTCGTTGCGCCCCGTGCCGAAGGTCGTCCGCGCGCTGAAGGTGCCGCGCCAGGCCGAGAACACGTGCCCGTACAGCATCGTCTCCGCCGCCCAGCGGCCCGACGCATCGGAGAGGAACGTCTGCAACGCATTGAGGCTGGTCGTGTCGGTGTACGGCAGGTCGATATAGTCGAAGAGCTGGACGCCCAGGTTCGACAGCAGCGTGGTCAGGGTCGGGTTGGTCGCGCCGCCGGAGAAGGCGGTGATCGTGTAACCCACGCCCGGCGGTACGACCTCGCCGTTCTGCGCGCCGCGATAGGCGAACCGGATGTCGATGTCGTTGAGCGCGAGGCCCTTGTGCAGCGCGGTCAGATCGACCTGGTTGGCGTTCGTCCCGTCAACCGCGGCCGTGCATGCAACGCCGGCCGAGGCCGCGATCGCGGTAACCGTGTTGGTCGCGATGATTGACGCGGTGTCGCCGCTGTTCACCGCGACCGGGATCGACACGCCCATCAGATACAGCGGCAGCGTGCCGGCGGCGGTAGCCGGGCCGGTGAAGCTGATGCTGCCGGTCGCGGCGGTGCCGCCGCTCGCGTCTGCCAGCGGGCCGAGCCAGACCTCGCCGAACGGGTCCATCGCGCGGTAGGCGGCGTATTTCAGCGCCAGCATCGAGTTCAGTCCGCACAGGCCGTTGACCTGGGTCTGGCTGTACGCCTGCACCGCGATGTTCGGCGTTGCGGTGCCCGCGCTGGTGATCTGGCCGATCAGCAGTGCGCGCGCATTCTGCGTCGCGGTGTTGGCCTGGCTGGGGTCGAACTCGGCATTGACGCCGGACGGGCGCCAGTACTGCCATGGGAAATACTTGAAGGCGAGCGAGGCGCTGTAGCTCACGGCTTGGTCTCCGCGTGGTGCGTGTCGTCGGGCGATTGACCCGGGGGTTCGTCACGGGTGAGAAGCGGCGCCGCAGGGTCCGGCTCATGTTCGGCCGCGGTCAGTGGAAGCGGCTCGGCGGCAAGATGTTCGAGTTGGTCGGTGGCTGGCGACGGGTGCCACTCGAATGCATCCGCCGCCGCCCGCGCGGCGGCATAGTCGATCATCGACGGAACCACGGCGTCGGAGAGAGGCGGCTGAGGCGGGGGCGAAGGCGGGGCCGGTGGGTCGGCCAGCACCACGTCGCCATCGCGGACGCGGCGGTGCCAGAAGGTTACCTCGGGAACATCCTCGCCCTGCGGTGACAACAAGCGCTTGTTCGGCCCGCGCACGATCAAGGGGATGGTGGGATCATCCTGCCGAAGTCCCGGTTTGACGAGCATTGCTTCCTCGGAGTGTAAGAGTTGCCTGCGGAGGCTGGCTGGGCGGTTACGGCCGGAAGCGACCCGACGCGAACATTCGGCGCCCGGGGTTGCTAGGAGCTTGGATCCCGTATTCCGGCCCAAAAAGGCATGAACAGACTTGACGGGACTTGAACTGCCAAGATTGGCACTGCTCGATGCAACTAATGTGGGCGACAATGCTGATATTAGTCACAGATTCCAACAGTAAGATGTGAAGAACTGGCCCTGCGCACCGATGCAGCCGCCACTAGTCAGCAAGAAGCCCGCGGCCCGGCCGGTCGGTAGAACGCCACTGGATCTATGAAAACTCAAAGCTTTGGCTGATCCGGTTCCTTGGACTCTATAGACATTGCAACCTCATCATGCATATTTTTCGTTTGTAAAGACAGATCGTTCAACAATTCCGTAAACCCGTCGCGATGACAAGATTCGATCGCGAGGCGATATTCGTCGTCGAGCACTATGGAGTCCGGAACGGAATCCCTTATTGCGACGAGCTGCATTAAGTTGGTCCGCATAGCATCTATTGCGCAACGATATTCCTGACCACTCTTCGCAATAATCGCAAGCGATGCCGCTGTATGCGCAAGCCACTCCTTTTCTTTGCGTCCTGGGATTAAATTACAAGAACCGGCTGCCTGTATACGATCTCGAAGCCTCACTATCCGGTCGGCAACAGACCCGGCCGTCGTTAGACCGCGGCGATAAGCAATCGCGTGAGCACCCGTTTCCTCAACCTCAATGTTCAACTCTGGGCCGACTGCATCAAAAGATCTAGTCAGCTCTCTGCAGTACTTCGGCACGCATAAGAGCCGCTTATCCCCAACGACTCCCTCGTGATGAGCCAGTATTTTGATGGAAGCAACTATGTAGTGATGAGGGATCACGACCTCCTGCACTACCGGGTCAAAGCCCGGGTCTCCGTCGTCCCGTAGGCTGCTCAGAGGGTATTCTTGCGTGGAGCCAGGAAGGAGCACTGGTCGCTGCAGTTTAGTCCTCTCAATTTCAGTAAACATTTTATAGGCGTTCCGCGCCAAGGCGATGCGTTCGTTCGCATCCTTTGATATCGACAAGATCGCGAGATCAATCCGCCCCAATACCCAGCGGGCTGCCATGCTCTCAGGTTCTGCCTTCCCCGCCAGGCTCCTCGTGTGAGTAAGCTTGTCTCTATGCACCTTGCAGGCGTTCGGCCCTAATTTAAGCAGCGCATATGCCAAAATTATGCTTGCGTAGCTACCGTTGTCGCTGCCGTCGTATAAAGCGTCGTCCTCCACCCTTACCAGTTGCGCAAGACGGCGATCATTCATTCGGAACGTAGGTACACGGACTGCATTTTGGAGAAACTCTATCCGTGGTTCTAACCGCCTCGGCTCGTCAGGCGCCGCCAAATCAGTGCTGTCGTGACCGTCGCAGCCCGTACGCTCGCCAAAGTTCCAAAAGGCTGATGATTGCACCGACAAGGCGCTCGCAATTCTGTTTAGGGTCACGTTACGCGGATCTTTGGTGTTACCCTGTTCAAGAGCTTGCAACGTATTCAAACTGACTTTTGCCTTGTCGGCAAGCTCCGCCTGGGTAAGGCGACGTTGCCCCCGCAACTCTTTCACCCTCAGTCCATGTTCTCGATTCCAAGGCGTGCCTGTCATTTTGGGTAGCCTTCTGGGGGGTAAATTGGGGACCAAATCGGGCTGGTGTGCGGGGGCCGCGGCAAGGCATTTTTGCGCTCGTCGCAGTAAGAGAGCGTCACGTACAGCCTGATAGCTTTGTCCCCCGCCAGCATCCGCTATCCACGCTTCCTGAAGCTCGCCGTAGATCCTCCTATGGCTGCTCCAGCATAGGCGTACTGGCGGTGGATGACAACATCGCGCCCGGATTCGTGCGGCGCTTACGCCGATTGGCCGCGCGTCGAATGGATGTCGAGTTCGGGGTCTAAGGCGAGGTCGCAGCCCTCCAGTTGAGGGAATTTAGGTCAACGTCGAGGGGCTAACCGCAATGCACTCCGGAATAATTCACAGAACGGCTAGCCGCTTATCAACGGGTGCCGACGCGTTTGGCCCTTTTTTGACGCCTTCAGAAATTCTTGGCGACAGTCAGCTATGTCGGAGGCACACATGAGGACATTGGCTCTTCCCCCACCTGAGCTACTCGATCATCAGACGCATATACAAGATCAGGACATTACCTCAGCGTCGCTGGCTTTCCTGGGTACCACTTCTTGGAACCTTGCGGATTTGCGGAAGGCAAGTGGTGACTTAGAAGGTAGGCGCTGGACACTATCGGACGTCCCGGACGGACGCCCCTACCAACACCGAGAGACAGCTAAAAATAGGGAGTATGACGAGTACTTTCTGATCACGCGTGTGGCTAGAAGCTCGCCTGGCTCAGTTCTTGCGGCAGCGCTGCTTACTGTCACCTCAATCGCCAGCGAGAACGCGACTCTCGGGCATAGTCTTTCTCCTTGGGAGGAACGCCAAATAATTCTAGCACTCAAAGCAGGCCTAAGGCTGCTGCTACCGAGTGAAGTCGTTGGGAGGCAATAATGGACGCTGCCGCTGAAACCGGTCTCACCCATCCTTATCGGGGAAATCCCCTAGTTCGCTGGAAAGTGAACCACCAGCTTTTTTTCGTGTGCATACAATTGTTAATTGTCAATCTATCACGTTTGGAAGTAGCTATAAAGGACGAAGATCGGTGCGCTATCCTACTTGGCCTTCATCGGCTCACGGAGCTTCTCCACGGCTCGGCAGTAGCGATGAAGCTGGCGGCGGATTTTAGTCGTGCTAGCTACGAAAACGTGGTGCGCCTTGATATGAGTGGCCAAGACCCTGGCTTCAGCGGGGCATTCTCAGCTGACCACGCGCACATGTTGCGCCGACTGCCGGTGCTCAAAGCAGTACCAAGTTTTGCTTTCGATGAATACAGCAACTTTCTGACCGCCATTGATGCCACTTATCGTGCACATGCAAATGTTTGCGAGGCGGCCGTGGGCGGAGCCGCACCGAGCTTGGCACAGGGTTCGACGACAATATTAACCACGGAAGCTACGGCGGCTTCGCAGCTTCGAGGCACTCTTCGGAGACGTACTCTAGAACGGGCGGGCTGCCCAGTTTCAGGCGTCAATCTGCAGAGGTAAGAATCCATCCAAAGTGGCTGTGGCCAGCGCCTATGGTGCGTGATGCAAGAGGAGGTTGATCAACATCGTAACCAGCGCCCCTGCCAGGCCCGCGCCGCCCGCGATCACGGCCGAGTCCAGCCGCGACGTGACAGAATTCTGGCCCCTTTCCTGGTTCACCCGCTCGGACAGCGTTTCGACCGTCGCTGCAAGCTTTTCCACCGACCAGGTGACAGTCAGCAGCAGCGTTTCCACCACTGCCACGCGCTCGCGCATCGAGGCCTCGACGGGACATTCAGCCGTCATGCGGCCCTCCTGTTATGTTGGGCCATCGCTGAGCTGGATCGGCGTGTTCGTCGCCTGCACCGGCAAGTTCCAGTCCCAGCCGCTGCCGAGGTCCGCGCCGATGTCCCACCCCGCCGGCCGCTCCACCGACGCCGCGTTGTCGGTCACCGCATTGCCGCGATAAATCCAGGTGTTGCCATAGGGGTAGAACAGCAGGCACCCCGAGCTGGCCGAGGTCAGCGCGGATCCAAGCGTCACCTGCAGATGCGTCGCATCCACCCGCGCGCACGCTGTCGCTGTTCGGACGGTTCCCGGCACCGCCTCCGACCCGCCATCCATCACCGCCCAGCCGACCCCGTTCACCGCTTGCAGCGGCACGATCAGGTCGGTCCCCGCGTCGTGCGCCACGGTGACGATGATCACGGTGTCGCTCTGCCGGTAGGCGTGCGTGATCGTCGGCCCGACGCTCGGCATCCCAGGCGGTATCGTGGTGATGCTGTCGCCGCCGCTCGATGCCAGCACCGCCCGCGCGATCGGACCGGCCGCGACCTGTCCCAGCCGCAGATTGTCGGTCGCGTCCAGGTGGTTGTAGTCGCCCCCGGTCACCAGGCCCGTGTTCGCATCCCAGGTCGCGCCGCGCGGGTTGCTGTCGGCCGTCAGGGGCATCGCGCACACCGCGTTCTGAGCCGCCAGCAGCGACACCGCCGGCATCGCGTTGCGGATCATCAGGATGCCGGGGGACGTCCAGAACGCGATCGGGTCCCACCAGGCCAGCGGCAGCGACGCGGCCGAGCGGCCGAGCATGCCACGCACCAGCGCCATAAAATTCTGTGCACCGGCCTGCCAGAACGCGCCCTCGCCGTATGCGCGCGTGCTGTCGCTTTCGAACCACGGCCATACGATCGCCGCGATGTCCCCCAGGTCGGCCGCGGACCACGCGGCGAGATACGCCTCGACCGCGAGGCCGTCCGCGCCGAGGCCCCAGTCGCCCGGATTGGAGCCGTCTCCCGGGTCCGCCAGGAAGTTGCCGGGGATGTAGACGCCGCCCGTGCCCGGCGGCTGGCGCACGTTGTAGATGCCGTGGCCGCCGATCGCGGTGTAGGCCGCGCTGCCCTGGCCGCCGATCACGCCGTAGCTGGCCGCGCCCAGGTGCCAGGCTAGGCCCTGCGCGCACAGGTTCCACGCCCCATCCGCCAGCGAGTTGACCGCGTTGCTCTGGCCGATCACCAGCAGGTTCACGCCGCGCCGCGCGCCGCACAGCCACCGCGCCGAGGCGGTGATCAGCGTGGTCACCTCCGCCGATGACAGCGCGCGCTCCCAGGTCGCCGCCTCGTTGAACCAGCACTGCGCCGATCCCTGCGCGGTCGTATCGGACAGGACGGTGAGGGTGCCGGGGTTGCTGGCGGGCAGCGGGTTCGCGACGGCGCTCGCCACCTTCACGCCGTCGAGCCAGGCGTCCACGCCCGTCCCCGCGGTGTAGCGCAGGATGACGTTGTGGGTGTGCCGGCGTTCCATCGTGACCGACAACACGGTCTGCGCCGTGCCGGGGAACAGTACCAGGCGGCCGGCGACGACGCTGTCCAGCGCCAGCACCACGGTTGAGCCGATGGTCAGCAGCGCCACCGGATCGGCGTCGTAGCTCGTGCCGGCGCGCAGGTTCGGGCGCGTCCAAACCAGGTACCTGGTCCAGGAACTGCCCGACCCCATCGACAGCCCGTTCACGGCGAACCCGACGCGCGGATCGAGCAATGGCGCCAGGCCCGCGCCGGCCGGCATTGCGGTCGGGAGGCCCGCCCCGCCCAACAGGCCGTTGATGCGCGGCGCGGCCTGCACGGGCAGGCTGGGCACCATCGCGCGGCCCGACCCGGAGAGATCGGTCAGCGCGGCCACCGAGCCGCCCGACAGGCTCGCCAGCGGCACGCCGGCCGCGTTCACCATGTTGGCGGGGGCGCCCGCGTCCCACCAGCCGGACAGCCCCGCGATACTCCCCGGCGTCGCCGAGGTGACCGGCGGAGGGGTTGGCGCTGTGGCGCTGCTCAGCGGTGCCGCCAGCAATACCTGGCCGGCGCCGAGGCCCAGCGCCGCGCCCGGCCCGGCTTGGAACACACTCATGTGGCGGTGACGGCGGCGGTGATCGCCGTGCCGTTCTGCATCGTCTGGGTGGTGCTCGCGATCACCGCGAACACGGCGTCGCCGCCGCTGTCGTAGAAGATCATCCAGCCGTACCAGGTGCCGGCCGATGCGGGCATGTTCGCGGAGTAGGAGCCGTAAACCAGGGGATTGCCGTTGAACAACGTCATCGCCTGCAACGTCGCCGGTGGATCGACCTGGGTTGCCGACCATCCGAAGCTCGCCGAGGCGACCGACGAACTGGTGCAGAAGGTGGCGATCGCCCCGGTCGAACCGTGCGCCACCGGGGCAATCGGATAACCGCCGGTGCCCCAATAGGTGAAGCTGCCGAGCGCTGGTCCCGGCGTGGCGGTCACGGTCGTGCCGGGGCCGCTGCCGGCCGCGTTCACCCCGAACACGTTGAACTGGTATTCCAACCCGGCGATCAGGCCGGTGACCGTGTAATACGCGTTGGCGATGCCGGCCGCGGCGGTGACCCAATTCGAAGAGCCATTGATGCGATACTGGATCGTGTAGGTTGCCGCCGCCCCATGCGAACTATCGACCGCGGGCGCCGTCCACGACAGCGGCACGGTGAAGTTGGTCACCGTGCCGGCGGCGAGCGCGGTCACCGCGTTCGGCCCGGCGATCGTGGTGGTGGATGCGGTCACGGTGCCCGACGCCGTGCTGCCATTGCCGGCGGAGTTCGCCGCCACATAGAAATCGTAGGACGTGCCGGAGGCCAGGGTGGTCACCGTGTAGCTGGTCGCGCTCGCGGCCAGGCCCGCCGTCGCCAGCGACCACGTGCTGCCCGAGTGCAGCTTGAAGTAGGCAGAGAAGCCCGAGACGGTGCCTCCGCTTCCCGGCGCACTCCAGGTCAGCGTCATCGTGCTGCTGGTCGCCGCGCCCGCGGCAAGGTTCGTGGGCGCGCCGGGCGCCGCGCCGGCCGCGTCGGTCGATGCGGTGACGGCCGATGATGCGGTGCCGCTGCCGCCGCTGTTGGTCGCGATGACCTCGAAGTCATACGAGGTCGAGGCCGACAAGCCGGTCACCGTGTAGGGCGATGCGCTGGCACTGGTGGTGGCGGAACTCCACGGACCGCTGCCGGTGACACGGTAGTTCACGGTGTAGGCCGTCGGCGTGCCGCCGCTGCCGGGCGCGGTCCAGCTCAGCGTCATGGTCGAGGACGTGGCGCCGGACGTGGCAAGCCCGGTGACCTGGCCCGGCGCAGCCGGTGCGGGGCCCCCGCTGCCCGCCGAGAGCGTGGCGAAGTTCACCGTGCCGCCGCTATAGGTGGCCGAGCAAATGCGCGCCGATTCCCCGGTCGGCAGGACATTGCCAGCGTTGCTGGTGGTGATGCCTGCCCCGAGAGTCACGTTGCTGCCACTGACGTTCACCACGTCGCACATGAAGCCGCTGCCCATCGTGCCGGTCGGCGTGATGGTCACCGCCTGGCTGCAGATCAGCAGCGCATTGTTGTGCGTCGAACCGTCGAGGTTGGTGTTCTCCGTGAGCTCCACCACCGGACGGTGATAGCCAGGCAGATGCGATGCCATGAGCGACCACACCCCGGACAGCGTCTGCCGCAGCAGCACGTTGCTGCCCTGGCCGCTGGGGAAGGTGTCGGTGTCGGAGGCCGGACTGGCAGCCGACAACAGATCGATCGTCTCCGGGTTGAGCAGGGTTTGCAGAGTCACCGCCACGGTGCTGCCGCCCTGCCCGATCGGTACGGTATCGGTCGATGCCACCGACGAAACCACGTCCAGTGCCGGCACCGAGAGCGCAACCGCCGCGAGCGCCGCAGCAGAAGTCGCCGAGGCCTGCGCCGCAATAGAGTTTGACAGCGCAGTCGCGGAATTGGCGAGCGCCGTTCCCGCCGCGGTCAGGGCAGATGCCGCCGTCGCCTGCACCGCCAGGACATCTGCTGCGAGTGCTTCATCGCCGGTCGCGATTGTCATCGTGCTGACCGCCTTTCGACGAATGACGCATCACGTTCGCTTCGCGACCGTTGGCAAGATTGCGTCATCCCCACACGTCTCCATCATCCCAAACGAACCCACCCCAGACCGCGACCGTCCCGCGGACGGCTTCCTCGGCGATGATCGGTGTTGCGAGCTTGGTCGGATCGTCGGGTTGGATTGTTTCAGTGACGTTCGTCAGCGGATCGCCACGCGGCACGAAGCCGTCGGCATCGCTGATCGTCGCCTCGAAGCTCATCCGGTACATCCAGAACAGGCGGGCGCGATCGAAGGTCAGCAGCTCGCCGCCCGCGTAATAGAGACCGCGCGCGCCCCGGTCGGGGTCGATGTTCCACGCCAGCAGCGCACGGAACAGCGCGTACTTCATCGCCTCGACTTGGCTCACGCCGGCTTGGCCGCGGCGATCGGCCGAGGCGTCGAACTCGACAATCACGCCGATGGTCTCGGTGACGATTTGGAGGTTGCCGTCCAGCAGGTCGTTGCTACCGGTTTCATCCTCCAGCGGGATCACCACGGCCGCCGGATAGACGAACTTCCCGGTCGCCGGATCGGTGATCGCGATGACGGACTCGACTCCGGTTTCAAAATCGGCCGCACCGCCGACGCGCCCGCCCAGCTCCGGGCAGTAGCGCCGGAGCTGCTCGATCACTTGCGAAATGTTCATCAGATTGGTCCGGTCAGTGGCTTGACAATCGGACACAGGCGTCCGAATTGGTGCCGATGAAAGCCGCCGAGCTCCTGCGCCGCCTCCGCCGCCTGGCAAACCGGCGTGGGTGGGATTTCAGCATCAGCGAGGGCGGCAACCACACGAAGGTGCGGATCAATGGCAAGCAAACCGTTGTGCCGCGTCACCCCTCGGACCTGAAGACCGGGACGCTGCGCGGCATCCTGAAGCAGATCGATGTCACGCCCGATGATCTGGAGAACTGAGCGATGCGCTACGCCTATCCTTACCACTTGGAAACCCAACCCGAAGGCGGCTTCACCGTCACCTTTCCGGACGTTCCGGAGGCGATCACGCAGGGCGATACACGCGAGGAAGCAGCGACCATGGCCGAGGACGCTCTGGTCACTGCCCTGAGCTTCTACACGGACGATGGCCGCCCGCTGCCGCGGCCTTCGCCGGCACGCGGCCGGCCGGTCGCTTTTGTTCCACCTCTGGTGGCGGCCAAGCTCGCATTGCACGAGGCCATGCTGGCCGGTGGCGTCTCCAACGTCGCGCTGGCTCATCGACTGGGCCTGGACGAAAAGGCGGTACGGCGTCTGCGCGATCCCCTGCACCGCAGTCATATCGATGTCATCGAGCGTGCGCTGCGAGAACTTGGACACCGGTTGGTTGTCGGGGTGACGGAATTGGCGTGACAGGGCCGCGGTCCGACCGAACGTCACCGCTTCCCCCGCTGAAACTTCAGCCCACTGATCACCGCGACGCGCACCCGATCGGCCAGGCCGTTCGCAATTGCCTGGTCGAGCGCAGGTTCCAGGAACGGACGTGGCAGCAGAATGCGCTTCTTCGAGATTGCGCTGCGCTTCATGCGGCGAGGTCCGACCGATGTGGCCGATACAAAGCTGGATGCTTTGCTGGTGTCACCGCCGCCGCCCCGAGCGCCGCGCGACAGGAACAGGGCGTAGAACTCCGACGCGCGGATGGTGACTCCTTCGCCATCCTTCCAGACCCGGGCGCGGATCGATCGCGCCAGCTTCCCCGAGACGCTCCGCGGAGGCTCGCCAGGGGCTGACGGGTGCTCTCTGCCACCCGCCCGGATCAGGGCGCGAGCGCGCGCCACCACCTCGGCACCGACGCCGCGCATGACGGCGCGCACCTGCTGCTTGCCGGCGACGATCGTCCAGCCACCGGGCACTGTAATGTGCAGAAGGGCCATCAGACACGTTTCTCCAACTCGCAATCGAGCCGCAGGAAGCGCTGGCGGCCGTCGATCGGCATCACGCGCCGCACGCGGAACCGCTCGATCATGTCGCTCTCATCCGGCCGCTTGGTGATGCGGAAAATGACGTGCGTCGTGTCAACCCAATCGAGCCACCGAATGACGATGCGATGCGTGACCGGGGTGTTGACCTGTTCCGCCGCATAGAAGGTCATCGTCCCGATCGGCTGCACATCGGCCCGCACAGTCTGCCGTTTCGCGATGGTTTCCAGAAATCCCGGGCTGTCCGGGTCCGCCGCCTGCTCACGAGTCGCAATCACCACCCGCCAGCGCAGCGAGCCGATCCGGACTGCATTCGGGTCCGGTCCCGGCGCGGGTTCTGGCAAAGGCATCATCTCATCCGCCCAGGAACTGCAACCGCTGCCGGTCGAGCAACCAGGTCGCCGCGTCCGGCATCGTGGCAGCGGAGTCACCACGATGCTCATAGAGGAATGCCGTGGTCATCATAATCGCCTGGATCACCGTCGAGGGCACATCGTCTGCCGCGCCATAGCCAGCGACCATCGAGACTTGCAGGTGCTGCAGTTTGGTCCGGTAGGCCGAGAACCCGCCGCTCAGCACCGTCTCGGGGCCAATGAACAGCGTGGCCGGTTCCAGCGTCAGGTCGGCGACATAGCCAAGGATCACCGCCGGCGGCGTTACCGGCAGCGAAGCGGGCGAGATCGTTGTGGCGTTGCCCCATTCATCGAGCGTCGTCACCGACAGGATCGACTGCACCGGGGCGCGCGGCAGCTCCAGCGTCCCGTGCAGCCGGAGACGATCACGGGGTAGCTCGGATGACGGCCGCATGGTCCACAGCAGCGTTTGCGTCAGCAGCGCGCGGCTAAGGTAGCCCTCCGCCATCACCCGAGCCGCGGTCAGGTACCCAGTCAGCAGTTCGTCGTCCGCGTTGCTGTCGATCCGGCAATGCCGCTTCACCTGCTCGATCGACACCGGCTCCGCGGTCGGTTCCTCCGTCACCGTCAGCGTGGTTCGCACCGCTCGGCCCCCTGTCCTTGCGCACCGGCGTCACCAGCGCTCGGTTCCGATAGCCGCCGCGTTCCATCATCGCGTCGCATCCTTCACAGCATTTCCGATCGAGTGACGATGTTCACCACGGCAGCGGCGACCTGATTCACCGGAGATCCAGCCGTGCCGCTGCGCACCTGGACCATGTTGATGCCGCGCCAGAGATACGAAGGATCGGACAACGGAATGATGAACTGGCCCGCGGCGGCGGTGATCGTCACCTCGTTGCCCGCGCCGTCGTACAGCTCCTGCCAGGTCGTCCCGCCGTCCGGGCTGACCTGAAACGTCAGGACAGCCGGGGTCCATGTCGCCGGCATGGAAATCCCGACCAGGGTAAGCGCGCCCAACGAAACCGGGCTGGACAACGACGTGCCCGCCGCAATCGTCGCCGGATTGAGGGTGATGCCGACAGACAGCATGCCGAGCGCTCCCCGGGCTTACTGCCGGTTCATCCAGGCGCGCACATAGTCGATCGTCAGGGAGGCAACGCCCGTGCCCGACGCCTTGTACGCAGCGAGATATGGTTGCAGGACCGCCAACGTGCCGGTCGCAGCGAAGTTGATCGAGTTGTTCGTGTTCACCCGATTGCCGTCGATGTAGAAAGCGACGTCGGCCAGGTTTGTCGCGTCGATCCGGTAGATATGCCAATCCGTGGTGCCGACCGTGACACCGCTGGCAACCGAAGTCGTGGTCACGCCGTCGAACGCGGTGACCAGCACCGCGCCATTCGCCTGCGCGCTGAATTCCAGATAGCAGGTGTTGTTCTGCGGCCCGTCGATCCATGCCGAGGCGACGCCCCACACGGCTTGCGCGCCGGCTGCGCTCGGCGTCACAGATAAAAGAGCACGAGTCTCGAAGATCAGCCCTTTGGTGCAATCAAGCGCGAGGTTGTCGCCCCAGTACAGGACGCAATCCTCTTTCTCGCTGGTCGCCGCCAGGGTGCATGCGACCTGACCGCCAATCGCATTTGCCACGCCAGCGAGCATCGGTGGCCCGGCGCCGACGATCTTCTTGACGAACGGACAGCCATCTACCGCCGAGCCGGCGGCCGGCACCGCGACATAGGATTGCCCGACAAAGTCTTCATAAAAGTGGATTGGTGCGACCGGTAGCATGTACTCGAATGTCGCCGTATCGAAGAACTCCAGCCGCCCGGCATGGAATTTCGAGGTCGTGGTCATGTCGTTCTCCCGAACGGCCGCGATGAAGACGGATCAGACCAAGGTCGATGGTGCGGACGCCCCCTGGTAGGATTCCCAGAGGAACAGCTCTGCTTCGGTGATGTTCGCCGCGTTCGATGCGCTGGTTTGCACCGCGATGGTGTGGAACCCGTTGACCAGGTCCATGCACATCTCCGGTGTGATCTCGAACACCACGATCTTGTCCGCCACGGTCGCGGAAGTTTGGAAGCTCGCACCCGGCGTCTGCACGGAAAGGGCATCGCTGGTGGTCGTGGCCGCGCAGAGCCAGATCGGCATGGCGCCGACCGCCTTCGAGCCGGTGCCGCTGGTGTCCTGACCTTGCAGGATCGACAGCGTCACCTGTGCCGCATTGCCCTGGTTCACGTGCACCACGACCCACGCCTTGAGCGCGTTCGCAAGGTCACGGTAGGCGCTGGTGCGCCCCGCTGCGTCGGCCGCCGGAGGCAGCAGGCAAACCGGCGGAAACTGATACGGCATGGAAATCTGGCGTGCCATCGTCGAATGCTCCTGATGAAACTCGGAAGAGTGCTAGCGGGACGCCAGCGCGATGAAGGGGCTCTTGGTGTTCGCTCCCTTGAACGGGGTCAGCGGAACCGCCCACATCGGCTTGCCGTCAACACGGTAGGTGATGCGGAACACCATCTCATCGGTGAGGAAGGCGACATGCATGCTGGTCGCTGCCTGCACACCGTTCTTATCCACCAGCATGTACTGGCTCAGGTCCGCCAGCGTGATGTCACCCGTGGTGCCCAGCGTCGAGTTGTATTCCGTCCACACCACCTCGCGGCCGTACAGGGTCGAGAACGGCGTGGCCGACAGACCGCCGGGCGGCAGGTAAACGAGCTGCCCGCCGGTGCCGACCGCCTGGTTCATCGCCATAAGCTGCGGCAGGCAGTCCTGGTTGATGAACCACACGGCGTTCTTCGCCGACCGCGCCCACAGGCGCGCCCACATCTGGTCGATGTTTTCCTTGACGATGGTCGCCGCGGCCTGCCCGGTCACCTTCGGAATCGTAATCAGGGCCGGGCTTTTCATGTAGCCGAACGGCATGCCCGCGCCGGTGCCCTCGACGATGGCGTCCTCAGTCATGAACATGACTTCTTCCGAGAACGCCTGCGCAGCGATCGAGGTCAGCGCCGTCGAATCCTGCAACAGCTCATCGGTGGTGTACATCACCGACATCAGCTTCTTCAGGTCGAATTCGATGGTGCGGAACTTCGGCTTCGACGGGGTGACCGCCGTCCCTTCGCCTACCCAGTTCGACGCCACGCCACCCCAGCGGCTGCCGGTGGCTCGGCTGGTTTCGTCCACGCCCGGAATCTTGATGCCGTTCGCGTTGGCGCTGATTGGCAGCTTGTTCACCCGACTGAGGATCTCGCCCATGTCGTGTGCGAGCATGAAGATCGATGCCGCGAAATCGACCTGGACCAGGAAGCCGCCGCCAGTCGGATCGACCTCGCCCGCGCCCGTCGGCGCGCGCACCAGGCGGCGGTCGGTGTCGCTGCCCTTCGAGCTGTAGTGCTTGAATACCGCCTGGAGCTGCTCGCCCAGGCTGCGGTACTGTTCGCCGGCGCGCGGCGTGAAATCCAGCCCCTTTCGGGCCAGGCTGAGATAGTCGTCGAAGCCGCGCAGCTTGCCCTGGCGCGGGTCCATCCCGCGGATTTGCGACAGGGTGCGCTGCGAGGGGTTGATCTCCATCACGTCGTCGCCCGGACCGGCGCCGATCGGCCGCGCCAGCTTGGCGGCGAGTTTCTCCGCGCGGTCCAGCTCGCCGATCGTTCGTTCGAGCGTCGCGATCTCCGCCTCCTTTGCGGCGAAGGCAGGCGTCCCGGCCAGCGGCGCGAGTTCATCCACCGCCGCCCCGAGGGCGCGGCGGAGCGACAGCAGTGTGCTCATTGCGATGTTCTTTCCTTCAAATCGTCGGGCATGAGGCGGGGCCTAGAGCTTCTGGAGCCCGCCATGCTACAAATGCCGCCACGATCGTTATCCCGCCCAGGCCGATCGCGGCGGGTGATTCGCGTGCAAGGAGCGGCAGGAGCTACCTTACGGGCATGACAACCACATCCTCGACAGACCCCACGGCGAGGACCGCATGAGCGCGGCAAGCAAACTGCCTCCGGCAATGACGGTGGCGGAGTTTCTCGACTGGCACCCATCGGGCGCCGGCGATCGGTGGGAGTTGGTGGACGGCACGCCGCGCGCGATGGCGCCCGCCTCGCCCATCCATGGTGCGATTCAGAGCGAGACCGATCGGCTGATCGGCAATCACCTCGCGGCGACCCGCCCGGAGTGCCGCACAGTCGTTGAGCCCGGAGTCCGGCCGCGGGTGCGCGCCGATCACAACATCCGTGTGCCCGATCTGGGGGTCACCTGCGCCCCCTGGCGGAACGATGATCGGCTGCTGTTGGCGCCGCTCGTGCTGGTCGAAATTCTCTCGCCGTCGAACAAGAACGATACCTGGGCAAACGTATGGGCTTATGTATCGATACCGAGCGTTCAGGAAATCCTCGTGCTGTATACTGCGGAAATCCGTGCCGATCTGCTGCGCCGACAGGCTGACGGTCTGTGGCCGGACAACCCGCGGCCGATCGCCGCCGGCGGCGACGTGGTGCTCGAAAGCATCGGTTTCGCCGCACCGCTTCTGGCGTTCTATCGCACCTCCGGGCTCGTCTAATACGCGCGACGCTTGACCGTAGGTCAGGTCGCGGCGAGGCGCGCTTTCAGTGCAGTCGCGCGCGCGAGTTGCGCGGCTTTCTCCGCGTTGGCATCGGGATCAGGGTCGGTGGGTGGATCGGTGATCGGATCGGCATCCAGGGCATCGACCACGCCGTCGAGCAGGCTCAGTGCCTTCGCGTGGTGCGTCATCCCTTCGGCCATGTATGCCTTTGCGGTACGCATCGACTTGTGAGCCAGCCGGATCGCATCCTCATGCGCCACCGGCAGGTCGTCATTGTCCGGCGCGTCGCCATCCTTCCGGCGTCCTAGAAGCCGGCGCAACGCCGCCAGCAGTTTCTCGTCCGCCTCCGGCACTGCCGCAGTGCCACCATGAACCGCGCACTCGGACGGGTCGGTCAGCCCGCATTCATCCTCAGCGCTGCGTCCGCAGGTGCAGACGGTCGGTTCGTCTTCGCTTCCGCCACCAACACGGCGAACGTTCGAAGGCCGCTTCGAGGTTGCAGACCGAGGGGGCGTGCGTGCTGTCATAGCGGGTTCCTTTGCTGCCCTGCGCAGGCGTTCCAATTCGGCGCGCGGCAGGCTCGCCTTGCCATCGCCGTCGAGCGTGCGCTCCGCCCATTCCACCACCGGCCGCGTGTCGATGCCCTTGCGGCGCGCCTCTTGCAGCGCGTTCGGATTTGCCGGTACCGGGCACACGCTGATTTCGAGCAGCGATTGCTCAAGGAAGTCGATCCCGAAACCACGCTCGGGGTCGTTCTCGACAAAGGCGTAGCGGGTCGGCAGGAACCCGACGCTGACCGCACGCAGGAACCTGCCCAGCACCAGGCGATAGATCGTGTCGGCGAACGCATAGGTCTCCGGCGGCGCAAATTCGATATCGCCCAGCAGACGGTCGCCCTCGACGCCGACGTTGCGCGCGCCGCCGATCGGCGGGGCGGAGCTGTCGTGCGCCCACAGCGCCACCGGGTTCGCCTGAAAATCCGTCAGGTCCCAGCCGGCGGCGGCGATCGTATCGTTCATCCGATCGACGCTGCCGTCAGAGAAGCAGAAGCGCAGCGTGCGCTCCACGCCGGCCACCGCCAGCGGTTGCGCCACGCTGACCCGATACACGCCCCCGACCGGCTTGCGCTTCGCCCGCAGTTCGCCGCGGAACTGGTCGGCACTCATCAGCACAGTCATGGAATCATCAGCCTCCGACAATCAGCAGGCCGCGGCCGTCGGCGTAGATGCCGGACTCCTCCGCCATCGAGCGGCCAACCGCCATGATCACTGCGACGATCGGATCGATGCGCTCGATCGAGCGTTCCTTGTCCGGCTTCACGTTGCCGGCAGGGTCGGTGCGGATCGACACGTTCGACGCGCACCAGTCGGTTACCGGATCGGCGCCGTGCTGCAGTTCGCGCGCCAAAACCTTGCGCATGAATTCGGCCGCCGCCGGCCCCATGCTGAGGAAACCTTGGCCGAACTCGACCATGTTCATGCCCTCGTCGGCGAGGTTGCGGATGATCTCGCCGGCGAAGGTGCGGTCGAACGCCAATTCCTCGATGTTGTAGATGCCGGCAAGCTCCAGGATCGCCGCCTCGACAAACTTGAAATCGGTCGTGTTGCCTTCGGTCGCGATCAGGTGGCCCTGATCGCGCCAGACCTGATAGGGCGCGCGGTCCCGTCTCGATCGTTCTTCGATGTTGTCGGCCGGGCACCAGTGGCGCCACAGCACTTTCCACCGCTCGCCATCACTGACCGGCGGAAACAGCAGCGCCAGCGACGACAGGTCGTTGATGCGCGCCAGGTCGAGGCCGGCGAAGCACCGGCGGCCTCGCAGCGCGGCGGCATCGATCGGCTCGGCGCCGTCGGCCCAGACCTCCATCGGGATCCAGCGCACAAGCTGTTGGGTCCACTGGTTGAGCCGCAGGCGCCGGATGGAGTTCTGCCGTGAGGGCATCTCCAGCGCGAGCGCCACCTCGGCGCGCAGGTCCTCGATCTGGAGGACCGTGCCCAGCGACGGGTTGGCCTTGCGCCAAGCCAGCTCATCCTGCCAGTCGTCGCCGTCATCGACGGTCGCGATGTAGGCGAACCACCGGTCGGCGGTCACCTGGGGGATTACACCGTCCAGGATTTTCACCGAAAAGTCCCAGTGCAGGTAACAGACCGACGTGCGGCTCACGCCCGCCGTGGTCGTTTCGTACATCAGCGGCTGGAGCCGCGCGCCCATGCCCGTGTCGAGTTTCTCGATCACGCCGGCATCGGGATGCTCGTGCAGTTCATCCACCAGAGCGACGAAGACGTTCAAACCGTCCATCTTCGACCTGTCGGCGGAGAGCGGCCGGAACCACGATGCCGTCGCCAGCACCGCGAGGTTGTTCGTCGTCTTGACGATCCGCCGGCGCAGCGCCGGCGAACCGGCCCGCATGCGCTCGGCTTCGGAGAACACGATGCGGGCCTGATCGCGCGTCGTCGCGGCTGAGTAGATTTCCGCGCCTGGCTCGTTTTCGTCGATCAGCGTCTTGAGGCCGATACCGGCCTCGATGGTCGATTTGCCGTTCTTGCGGGCGGTGGACACGAAGGCCGTGCGGAATCGCCGCACCTCGATCTGCTTGTCCGGCAGCCAGAGCTTCCAGCCGAAGATCGAGCCGACAACGAACGCTTCCCAATCGAGCAGAGTGAATGGTTGCCCGGCATACTGGCCCTTGCTGTGGCGCAGGACCTTCGGGAAGAAGTCGATCGCGCGCTGGGCGGTGGCGCGGTCCCAGCGCAGCCCGCGCGTCGGACCATCGGCCAGGTCGTGCAAGTGGCGCTCGCAGGCCAGCCGAACCAGTCGGCCGGTGACGTGCTGGTTACCGACGACTGCCCGGGCATACGCCTCGACCGGGTCATGCGGCTGAGCCGGCCGCCTACGCCCTGCCACGCAGGAAGTCTTCGGCTGGGTCCGCGTCCCCCGGCGCGTCGCTCGCCCTGATCCGCGAGCGCGCCGAACCCGATAGGCCGATTTGCTCCGAGAGCTGGCGCACCTGATCGAGTGCCTTGTTCGCGGCCGTCAGATAGGGCGAATACATCGGGAACCCGTTCGGTGCCTTGATGATGAGACCAGTGTTGACAAGCTGGCGTTCGCACTCGACCCAGCGCGCCCAGGCCTGGCAGTAGCCGGCGATGACCGCACGATCGAGCTTGGCGATCAGTCCGACCTCGGCCAGTAACAACGTGATGCGGCGCCACTCCGCCAGCGCCTCGTCTTTCAGCATGTCGGGCGGATCGGGGATTACCGTCCGCGGTGTCGCCTCGTGATCGTTGAGCGGTCGGCGTCCCGGGTTGCCGGTGATGAGTTTCAGTTTCGTGGGCTTCGGCTTAGGCCCCAGCATCGGCTGCCTCTTCGTCGGCGAGCGCCTTCCCGGCGAGCTCCGCCATCATCCGCAGCGCGACGGCGGTGTTGTGCACGCCGGTCGAATGCTTGACGGCGAGCAGGCCCTGGAAGAAACGATCGAAGTCCGCATAGGCACCGACCAGGCGGGTGACTGCGGCCTTCGATTTGGCGATCTTGGTGAGCCAGCCCATGAAGATCGCCGCATCGGCCGGCAGGAAGGAAATTTGCAGTTCCTCATAGAACGGCTGGCCGACGCGCAGCACGGAGGTGTCAAGGTCCTCGACCTTGAACGCATCGTCGGTCAGGCCGGAGTACTCTTTCCAGCCAAAGTCGAGTTCGGCATAGAGCGACTGGAGGATGTTGGGATCGTCCTCGCCGACGACCGCATTGTGGCTCAGTTGCAGCGCGACGAACTGGGCGCGGGTCAGCGGTGTCAGAATTTCGAGGACGTCCGCTTCCTCGATGCCCGCCTTCATCGCCGCCGGCACGCGATGGTTGCCCGACGCTACCAGCAGCTTGCCGTCCACATGGCCGACCAGCGGCACGCTGGTCAGGCAGCCATCCGCCTTGATGTTCGCAACCAGGCGGGCGAACGTCGCCCCCCGCATGAACCGGGCGTTCTTCTCAAGCAGCGTCAGGTCGGCGAGCCGCATCCGTGTGACGCGCGTTTGCAACGAACCGCTGGAACCACTCGGCGTAGATTTCGGTTGGGGTTTGCTGTCTGATCTTGCTGCCATAGTTCAACATCCCGGGGCCGCGGCCCAACAGTTCGAAGATGCCGCGGTACTTCATGGACACCGGCTTCGACGTGAAGGCGGTGGTCATCACCGAGTTGATCCGCTGCACCAGCCTGACCTGCATCCGGTCGATGATCGTCGCCGAGGTCGCCAGCATCGCGATCAGCTTCGACACCCGGCTGCGCGGCGACAGCGCGAAATCCGACAGTAGGTAGAGCAAATCGCCGCCCCACTTGTCGCGCGAGTAGATGAAGCCGCCGGCCAGGTGGCCGTCGATCATCACCAGGAAGTTCGCGATGCCGGCGGTGTGCGCGATCCCCTTCGCCAGGTAGATGTCCTTCAGGAAGTTCATCTGTGCCGAGGTTGCGCCGACAATCTCGACACGCGACGCGGGGGTCAGCGCGGCGGGATCGAGCTTGGTGTAGCGGAACGGCGTTGACCGGTGCTGGGCGCGGCGTACCGAGCTGGCGGACCAGTCTGCGAACGTGAAAACCGGCTTGTTCGATTCCCCGCGATAGACGGTCACCGGTTGGTGGTGGTCGAGCGTGTGGTCGGTCAGCACGCAATACCGCACCCGCATCGCGTCCAGCTCATCGAGCCACGCCTCCAGGGCGGTAGGGTCCCAGATACCGTAGGATGGCGCGGCCAGTCGGTGTTTTGATCCACGAAGCGATACAGCCGCTCATACCCGTTCTTGTAGGTAGGCGGGAAAGCCGCGATGCCGCCCCCGACCTCAGCCGCACGCTTCGCCTGGTCGCGGAAGTCGCCGGGGTGGAAGCTGGCGATGTGCAGACCTTCGAGGAATGCATCGAGCCGCTTCCGGACCGGTGCCAAGAACTCGACAAACCGTTCCTCGTAGTGCGCGAAGTGCGCCTGGGCGTAGGGGTTGGTCCCCTTGTACTTCGCCATCTCCAGGGCGACCTCGACCGCCGCGGCGCGCGCTGCAAAGGGCTGACCGGAGAGCAGCGGCTCAATGAAGGCGAGCCGACCCTTGAACGTGATCGGGAACTCGGTGCCGGTGGCGAGCGCGCCGAGCGAGCAGGATAGCAGCGAGACGTCGTTCGAATGCACGGCGACGGTCGGGTGAACGTCCCGCACCGCGCGGTCGAAACGGAACGATCCGGAGCATCCGACAAAGACCTGGTGCCAGTCGGTGAAGGGCACCGAGCGCGTAATTTGCTCAACGGCGGGACGCGGCACAGCTCCGACAAACATGGGCTATCCGTTCGCAAGAAATACCGAAGTATCTGACCTGCTATCAAGGCATCACGGTACCATGATAGCAAAGTATCAGCGCGCTTCCTGGGGTCATCAGAGATACAAAGTCGAAGTATTCAACAGCAACTTCCAGTGTCACAGGCCACCCACCTATGCTAAGATGGCGATGTTTGAAATGACTTTCGCGAAGGGCGATTTGCATGCCGCCGCTACCTCTCATCAAGACCGCATCTTGGGCGACGAAGCTTCCCGACGATCACCAGCGGATCGGCATTTCACGCGGCACGCCGCGCCGACTGCCGGCTGGCTATCATTTCTATCGGGCGCTCGCGCCAGGGCCTTGGTTCAATAGCGTCGGCATCGAAGAGTACTACCAGCTTTATCGAACCGAGACCCTCGGACGTCTCGACCCCAGGCTCGTCGCCGACGCGCTGTTTGGCCTCGCCGGCGGCCGAGTTCCGGTCCTGCTTTGCTATGAACCACCGACGGCCGGCCAGTGGTGTCATCGCGCGATGGCCGCGGAATGGCTCGCCGAGGCGCTCGGCGTCACTGTGCCGGAGTTCGGATTTGAATCGCTGCCGCAGCACGAACATCCCCTGATGCCGCCGCAGCTTCGCCGTGTCATCCCCTCGACCGTCATCCCCGACGTTGCGCCCTTCACAGGTCACACAGCGGTCATCGACGGCGAACTGCACCGCGTCGTCGGAGCAGACCCTCACCAACCAGGGAAGGCGATCATCAGCGCGGGCGATCGTGAATATTCCACCGGCCTCGCCACGCTGCGCCGCTACTTCCGAGGAGCCTGACAATGGCCCAGGACACCTTTCAAATTTTGCTCGATCTGACCGAGCGCATCAGGCGCGACAACGAGCAACGCCATGTGCTTTCCACCGGTGAATACCTTGCGGTCGCCCTCCTGTTGAACCGATCCGACTGGCTGGACGAGAAGTCCTACACGATGGTCGAGGCCATCGACCACATCGGGCCGCAATGGCTCGCCGAACTCCGCGATGTGGAGCGCGTGCTGCAAAACTCCTGAAGTCCGGCGGCCGGAGCAGGAACTTGGAGCGGCTACGGGAACTGCACCCGCCCGCGGGGTGGTGCCCCACGGTCAACTGATTGTCGCCGCAAATCGGCTCTGCAGGTCGCGCCAAAAGCAGGTGTCTGACAGGCGGAGTATAGATCGGGTAAATCGGGGACTATATTGTTGTCTGGGTTCTTTATGTTTGGTGTAGAAGCGTAATCATGCTATAAGATACTCACTAAGCATTTACTCCGAAGGCCACTCCGATGTCCGCACGGACCGCGAAGATTTCCAAGAAAACCGCAGCAGTGCGCGACGCCTACGCGGCTCGCACCGGTATGGACAAGCGGTCGGCGAAGATCCTCGTGGCTGCCCATATCGTGAAGCCCGAAACCTACCAAGACGACGACGGCAACGTGATCCGGGTGTGGAAGTCCTCGGAAATGTCGTCGTACTCAAATGCTGATATCGCCTCGACCTTGCGCAACCGGGTCGCGGTCGAACCCAACGAAATGCTCGGCATCGTCCCCCCCTCCGCGATCAAGTACTGCGTCACCAAGGGCTGGCTGGTGCCGAACGCCAACAAGACTCTCTACAGCGTCACGCTGCGCGGCGCTGTCGATCTAAACCTGCCGCTCCGCTTCAAGGGCGGCGCGTTCCACGGCCGCAAAATCCCGTTCGCGGCAACCCCATCCGCTCCTACCAAGGGGTAATTCCCAATGTTCACCGCAGAACTCGCTCGGTTGAAGACCGAGTATGTCCGGCTGCCTGCAAAGGATCAGACGTTCGCGCTTTCACTGCTACAGCAGCAGGCCCGCACGGGCGGCCTCTCTGCCAAACAATGGCCGTGGGTCAAGAAGCTGGTCGATCGCCTTGACCATCCAGAGGGTGCCAGCGGCCCGCGCGACCTCGGCGACCAAACCGAACTTCGCGCGATGTTCGCCACCGCAGGCGAGAAGATCAAATTCCCCCATCTGCTGCTCCGGCATGAACGCGACGGCTATTCCGAAACGCTCAAGCTCTGGATCGCCGGTGCGCGGTCAACGCACCCCGGGTCGTTTTCCGTCACAACCACCGCGGTCGCCCGTGAGTGGCTCGGCCGCATCATGCCCGACGGCACTTGGACGCCGGGGCACACGCGCAGCGCGATCGAGTACGACAGCGTTGCCGACCTGCTCTCCGAGCTGATCGCCGCGCCGCACGCCTTCCTTGCGGCCAACGGCAAGTCGGCAGGCGCCTGCTGCTACTGCGGCAGCGAACTCACCGACGCCCGCAGCGTCGAGGCCGGCTACGGCCCGACCTGCGCGAAGAAATGGAGCCTGCCCTGGGGCGGTGCGAAATGACTCCCAACCGCAACGTGATGCGCCCAACCAAAACCCAGCGGCTGATCGAACTGATGCGCGCGGGCGACTGGCCACGCGCACTCAGCCTCGCCAACACCTTCCGCCGCCTTGGGCCTCACCGCGACACGATCCGTCTCGCACACGAGTGCCGCGTGCATCCCCGGTTCTATCGCAGCGTCGGCCGCGATCCAGAGGCCGCGACCGCAGCGGGCATCGCCGCGCTGCAAGAACTCTATCCCCCGAACAGGAGCCGACCATGACCGTGCAACAGCGGCAGGAGATCGAACGCCAGATCATCAAGCGCATCGTGCGCGATGCACTCGATGCCGGATTCCAAATCACCGTCGATGACGGCGGCGACCAACCGAGCGTCAGACGTTCAACCGACGAAGCCACCATCATGGCGGCGGTGATGCTGACCGACGAGGAATTTCTCTACTTCAGCAAGCCCGGCGAACCGCTCCAAGGTTGGGTGCGGCTGATCTACGGCAATGACGGCTGGGATGTGGTCAACGACTACACCACGAACTTGGAGTCGTTGCTGGCCGGCGCGACGGCCGAAGCCGACCGCCTGGAGGCCATGCAATGAGCAAGAACCCAACTCTTGCGCCCGCGCCGATCGGCGTGTGGCAAGACCTGGGCGTGAAGGCCGGCGTGCGCGAGCATCGCTGCCTGATGGCGGAAGGCCGGACCCCAAGGGACCGACGCTACGCCCGCGTTTTCGAACTGGCGGACGGCACTGTCACCGGCACGTCGCAGTACGGCTATTCCCGCCGTTTCAACTCGGTGGCGGAAGCCAAGGCGCATCTTGTTCCGCCGGGCATCGCCTTCACCGTCGTTCTGGTGCCCGACGATTCAAGGCAGCCAGGCCGGGTCGAAGACATCGAGGCCAAGACATTCGTGGCCCACGTCACCGCCGCCAATCACCGCGAAGCATACGCCGCCGGCCAGAACGCCGCCGCCGAGAGCGACAGCGGTCCGGCCGAGCCGATTGACTGGGCCGTGGTGTTCATGTGCCGGGGCCACCTGGGCAACGAGGTCGCGAGTTTACGAGTAAGTTACACCCCTATGGAGTCGAAACGATGACGCAATCCAGAACAGCAGCGCGACGCCCGACCGCGTATCGGACGTTCACGCTCGCGGCGATTGAAGCTGCCAGCAACGACAACTGCGGCATCTGCATCGCCTGCGGTCACACGCGAGACTGCTGCGAACCCGACGCGCGCGAATACCGCTGCGAAAGTTGCGGACGCGACACCGTCTATGGCGCCGAAGAACTCATCATCATGGGCCGCGTCGCGGCTGACAGCGGCTCTTCCCGATGAACCCGACGCCGACACCGACCGCGAAAACCCCCTGCCAAAACGGCGCTCGAACCCGAGAGCGACCCAGCCATGTCCGCCACCAGAACGCGGGTGCCCGACGACGTACTCCCGATCCTCCGCCGCAGCACCATCGCCGGCAACGTCCTCACCCTCCCTGAGCAACTCGACCGTCAAACCTACCTGCGCGTCGCCAAGGTGCTGACCGCGGCGCGCGGCAAATGGAACCGCAAAGCGAACGGTCACGTCTTCCCCTTCGACCCGCGCGAACTGATCGGCGCTGTGGTCGAGAACGGCGTTGTCGTTGACGCCAAGCGAACGCTGCAATTCTTCGAAACGCCCGACGATCTCGCGAAGCGCATGGTCGGCCTCTCCGGTATCGGCCCGGGCGAGATCGCCCTGGAACCGAGCGCCGGCCATGGCCGCATCGTCCGGCACCTGATGGCCAGGGGCGCGATAGTCGATGCCGTCGATATCGACCCGGAGAACTGCAAGGCGCTCCGCGCCATCCCTGACATCCGCTGCGTGTGCGAGCAGGATTTTCTCGAGTACGCGAAGGTGGACGCCGCGCTGTACGACGCGGTGGTGATGAACCCGCCATTCTCGAACAATCAGGACATCAAGCACATTCGCGCGGCATGGCAGTTCGTCCGCCCCGGCCGGCGCCTGATCGCCATCTGCTCCGAGGGTCCGTTCTTCCGGCAGGACACCGCGGCGCGGGAGTTCCGCGCGTGGCTCGCAGAGATCGGCGCCGACGCGGTGAAGCTCCCCGACGACACGTTCCGCGAGAGCGGCACCGGCGTCGCCACCCGCATCATCTTCGCCACCAAGGCAGATGCTCCGGCGCCCGCGGTCACCGACGAACCCGAGGCCACGGCCCGCGACATCCCGATGGACCAGATCGAACCCGACCCCGATCAGCCCCGCAAGGTGTTCGAACCGACCGCGCTGCGCGAACTCGCCGCCTCCATCCGGGCGGACGGGCTGCTGCAGCCCATCGTCGTGCGGCCCTCGACCACCGGCCGCACGCCCTACATGATCGCGGTCGGCGAGCGGCGCTGGCGCGCCCACCAGATCAACGGTGCCGCGACGATCCGGGCTTTCGTGACGGCGCCGAAAGACACCACCACGATCCGCGTCATGCAGATCATCGAGAACGACCAGCGGCAGGACGTCACCCCACTTGAACAAGCGCGGTCCTATCAGGCGCTGATGGACTCGACCGGCTGGACCGTGGAGGAACTCGGCGCCCGCATCGGCAAGGCGCCATGGCGTATCACCGAGCGCACCGCCCTGCTCAATCTCCGGCCCGAGTACCAGGCCCTGCTGGCGAGCGGCAACCTGAAACCCTCCGAGGCAACCGAACTGGTGCGCCTGTCGCCGCGCGGCCAGGATGCCCTGTTTAACGCCATCCGCACCGGCGGCTGCCGGAACTACAACGACCTGCGGGCCTCGGCCACCGCGCTGGTGCATGCGGAGCAGCAGCTTCTGCTGATGCCCGATGCGCCGCCGCCGCCGACCAAGGCCGACCGCGAGCTGGCCAACGCCTTCGAGGCTAATGTCGAGCGGATCACGGCCCTGTTGCGCTCCGGCATCCAGGAGAACCAGATCGTCGCGGTGCGCAAGACCAGCCCGCACCGCGCCGGCACCCTGGCCGATCTGCTGGCCGTCATGCAGACCGACCTGCGCCGCATCGAGGTCGCCCTGCGCGAGGTCGCCATCCAGGCGAGTTTCCTGGACCAAGTCGCCTGACGCATGGGCCTGCCCCCTCAGGCGGGGCCGACCAGGTAGCAAAGTAGCACGGTAGCAAAACAGCAAAGGGGCAAGTCATGGCCCACGATGTCATCTTTGACGATCTGCTCGCCTGCTCGTCCGACGCGATGGACGCGCTGGCAACCAACGATCTGGCGACGGTCCGGGCCAACCTGGAAACCATGCTGGCCTACCGGGGACATCCCAACATCGAGGTCAACGATGTCGGCTCGGACGAACTGCTGATTTGCGCCGCCGACGCACTGACCGCCCTGGACAAGGGCGACCTGGGCGAGGTCAGGTTCAACCTGAAAGCGCTCCTTGACGGGCTCGGCGAGGTCCTGGACCCGGAAGACGACTCCTGACGGGCCGCAGACCAAGCACTGCCAATCGCCGCTGACGGCTGGCTTTCCGGGCGCGCGTGGGCATCCCGCTGGCGGGCGCCATACCCCCCACCCGAATTCGCGCCGTAGCGCGTTTCACCCACGCACGGTCCCGGTGGGGGCGAGCGGGCGGGCTGAAACCCCATACCCTGGGGCCGGACCAACCGTTTGCGGTCCGCCTCGACGGAAGGAGCAACTCAGATGAAGCACGAGTTCCGACTCCAATTTGCCACAGCCGATCGCCGCGAGACCATACGGCTGGTGAACGAGTATGCGGAATCCTATCTAGCGAACAACGAAGGCGCGAAAAAGGATGCGGAGGCGCTCAGCGCTGGCGAGCGGATAAAGAATGGAGAGCGGACAAAAGAAAACTTTCAGATCATCTTCCGATGGAAGCTAGAGAGCTTCATTAAACGAAAGTTGCCACACATAATGAAGGCACTCGAAGACACTGACGAAGTTGATGTGGAGGATGCACTGTCGGTGGCGCTTACCGCAAAACGAGACCGAACGATAATCGCGGTACTGACAGGCCTTCCTGCTGTAAGAGTTCGCGTGGCTTCCGCCGTCGCAGCCATGATCTGGCCGGCGAGGTTTACCGTTCTTGACGTTCGCGCCTTAGATGCACTCGGGCTTGAAAATAGGGCAGACGACGGAAGTATCAGCTTCTACCTAGATTACCTCGGCGAATGCCGAAAGCTCGCGTGCCAATACGAGGTCAGCCTCCGAACGCTCGACCGAGCACTATTTCGCTGGTCAGAGATTCACCCCAAAGGCAACACGGTCGGCCGACTATACTGATCCGACAATGAGAGCTTTCCCCGCAACTCGCGACGACGAAGATGTTCATAAGGCAAAAATGGGTGGGCAGACGCTACTTAATCACGGCCACGCTCCGAGGATAATCTTCGACCATCTGACCAACCACCTCTAATTGTATCACACCCCAGGCGCCGGATCGTCCGCTGGGTTGCGGTTCGGATCGCCGTCACCGCCCTCACCAGGCACGCCGCTCTGGTTGCTTCCCTGATCGCCGGCGCCACCCCTGGCCGACGGCACCCAGCCCAGCGGCGCCATGTTAACCGCCTGCTGCACCGTGTCGCCATCCGGCACGCTCGACAGCCCCTCCGCGCGCCGCGCCTCGTTGACCTTCATCCACGGCCCACCGACCGCCTGCCGATATGCAGTGAACCGCGAGAGCAGGTCCGCCTTGAGGAAATGCCCATAGTCCCAATCCAGGAACGTATCGTCGCCGTCGAGTTCGTAGAATTGCTCCGCCTTCGCTTTCCACCGCTCGCAATACCCCGAGATCGGGCCATTGAGATACTGCTGGCCCATCTGTACCATCGCCGGGCCTTCGGTCTCGCCCTCGATCGCCAGCTTGTAGGGCGGCACGTCGAACGCGCGGGCGATGTCGCGAAGCTGGAAGTTGCGGGACTCGATGAACTGGCTATCGACCATCGACAACCCGAGCGCCTGCCACTTCAGCCCCTGCTCCAGGATCGCCGTCGCGCCCGAGTTGCGCGGCCCCGCCTGCAACCGCTGCCACTCGTCGCGGAGCTGCTCGCGGATTTCCTTGCTGGCAAACTTCTGGTCGGTGGACAGCACGCCGCCGGTCCGAGCGCCTTGCCCGACGAACCGGGCCTGGTGCTCCTCCAGCCCGATCCCCAGGCCCAGCGACTCCCGCACGAGCGACAGGCGCGACGAACCCAGCAGCGAATTGTACATCGGCAGCCAGCGCAGGTGGAACATATCCGCCGATGGAATCAGCAGAGGGTGTTCCCGCAGCATCGCCATCTCGTGCAGGCCGTTGCGCGTGACCGCGTAGAAATACTCGCCGCTCGGCGCTTCGAACAGCCCAACCCGGTCAGGGTGGACCGGCACCAGGTAGAGCGGATCGCCGCGGCCGTTCCGCACCACCGGCGCATAGCCGTTGCCGCGCAGCACCAGTGAGGCTTGCAGCATCTCCTTGAACTCGAAGGCGGTCTGCCAGTTGTTTGGGTGGCGCATCAGGCGGTGCAGCGGGTGATCCTTGAAGACCTCCTTGCCGCCGTCCGGCAGCCGCCGGTAGATGTCGAAGGGGATCTTCGCCACGTCGCAGGCGAGGATCGAGACGCACGCCATGCAGGCGACATGCCGCATCGCGGTGAGGGAGTTGACCGGCACGCCGGCGTTGGACTGCCCGCCGCCGGCCCACTCGCCCCACAGCTTGTCGTCGCCCGCGTCGGCTGCACGGCGGTTCGCGAAGTCGGCGATGCGCCGCCAAAAGCCCGCCATGTGTTAAACTCCGGTCGATGCGGGCTTGAAGGACAGCAGCCATGACCGACGCCGCCGGCAATCCGACGCGCATCGACCGCGCCGCATACGCGCTGGAGATCAGCGGCGACTCGCTGGAACCGATCTACCGCAACGGCGATTTGGTCATCGTCTCGCCGTCCGCGCCGATCCGCCGCGGCGACCGCGTCGTGATCCGCACCAACAAAGGCGAACTGATGGCCAGGCAGCTTGCGCGGCGCACCGCTCAGCGGGTCGAACTCAGCAGCCTCAGTCCAGCGCACCCTGATTGCGGCTTCGATCTGGCGGAACTCGCGTGGATGCACCGCATCATCTGGGCGAGCCAGTAACCGATCGACCTCGCATCCCGCGATGGCCGGCGGCCACCTGACGCGCGGTGTGTGCATCGTGGCAGGGCTTGCAGCCGGAACGCAGATTGCTCCACACCAGCCGGAGGTCAGGCCGCTCGGCAATCGGCTGGATATGGTCAACCGTGTTCGCTGGCGTCAGCACGCCTTTCTGCAAACACCACCAGCACAGCGGGTCGGCTTTCAGCTTCGCGAGGCGCAACGCTCGCCACGCAGCATCGTATCCCCGCGACGCGGCCGAGCCACGCCACCGATCGAGCAGCAGTTGCCGCTGCGCGGCACTGCCGGATGCTGGCTGGTGGACAGGCGGACGATAGGGCATCAGCTCGCCGATCGCCGGCACCTGTTCTCACTCCGGCAGCGGATGGCCCGCATGGCGCGCGAGGAATGCAATGCGATCCTCGATCACGCCGCAGGTGAAATCGTAATCGATCGCCAGTTCCGGCACGCGCTGCGCGATTTCCGCCGCCGGAACTCCCGGCTCATAGGCCGCCCACGCCTCACGCCAGGTCAGGGCGTGCAGGCCCCTGGATTCTGCTAACACCGGCCCCTCAATCCGCGGCGGCCGACAAGCCACGGCTCGCCGGGCCATCTTCCTCAGCATCCATCCCGTTTGGTGCCGGTTCGTTGGAGATCGTCGCGAGGTACGCCAGCGGCAGGTCCATCAATTCGAACACGGTCGGCCCGGGAGACTGAACAATCCCTTTCGCGCGCAGTACGACGGTCAGGCGCCCCATCACCTCGTCCCACAGCCTCCGAGCGTCGGAGCCATCGGGCGGTGCCCTGCGCTTCTTGCCCCAGGCCATCACCGTCCGCGCGTGGATCGACGGGAGCTGCAGGCGGGACATCGCGTTCACCACGTCGTCGGGATCGCACGGCCGCCCGGCCCGGAGGCTCCCGCAGCGCGCGCCTTCCTCCAGCGCGTCACGGCAGTCCAGCGTCCAGAACCAGGCCTCCGCCGCATCCACGAACGGAGTGCCGGAGGTGCCGTAGAAGAATTGCGGGGATGGCTTCGCCATTTCGAATTCCAGGGCGTCGATCGCGGCGTGCCACTCCGCGCGTTCGAGCGGGGAGGCATCGCCGCGCAGCCCGGTGCACCCGTACTTCGCAAGCGTGGCGAGTTGCCCGGGACCGATCCGCCCGGCCTCGATGCACCGATCCATGCTTTCGAGCGTGAGCCGGCCGATGCGGTTGACGGCGCGGCCGTCCTGATCGCGCCGCCGAGCCTCGTGCCGGATGCAGGTCGCAATCCAGGCACGCTCGGCTTGGTCGTGCAGGAAGGCTGGCAGGGTCT